>OCHV01000023.1_pt1 | contig 198311 bp, 196 predicted proteins | sample 1538461 | NCBI WGS metagenome assembly OCHV01 (sample SAMN04571692, study PRJEB22368) | human gut metagenome | biome: human gut; material: stool | host: Homo sapiens | place: Luxembourg | collected 2012-08-03 | reverse complement strand
TGGGCGATGGTGTGCTGACGGATAAAATCGCTTTTACGGAAAAACTTGTGTGAGAAGAAAAAATCAGGAGATTCATTTCTAAATCTCCCATTTTATTGTTACTTTTGCATACGAAGAGTTCTTTGAAGGTTACGCAACGCACAGAAGAATAATGCAGTAGATAACTAACTAATTCGTAACCTATTACTATTATGAGCGATTACCCAATGCTCATTTCCAATAAATTACACTCTTTTCGTAACTTCAAATTGCAAATATAAAGAATATTGTTGGAATTTCAATTCTGCAAGGAATTGAGACATATCAGGTGAATTTGAATGGGTTATAGCAAAGGCCTTCGGAGTCTCATCATTTACAAAATCACTCCAACTTGAATAAACATAGTAACCAGCACCTCCCAGCATATAACCATTAATAGCCTTTGTATGCTCATATTGGAAACCGGCCATGAACTTATTAATACCTACGTTCCAGTTAAACTCATCTGTAATGGTGAATACTTTTGTCTGACGCAGATTGCCCGCAGTAAAAAGGTCTGCACCAAAATTGGCATATACAGCACCATCCTGCAAAATATCAACTGTTGGGAAAAGAGGACCATCAAACGAACGAGGCTCATCTTGATAAGAATATGCAAAACGTAGCATATTATTCATTGCTCCTTGAGCCATACGAGAGTTCCATTCACCTGCAACAGAAGTAAAATCACGCACTTGATAATAGTTGGAATTCGAAAAGCTAAGCGCATATTTAGAAGTACGTCCCTGTCCAGGAGCAATGGTACCAACAGGTTTACCATCTATGACTTCAGTGGATGTTCCTCCCGGATAAAGAGCTGATGTAGATAATGGACTGACTGAACTGGTAGGGAAGTTAGAATCTTTGGTATGTGTCTTGGTAAAACGGAAACTAACTTTATTGTTTTGATTAGCATTCCAGTCAACACGTGCCATAACACGATAAGCAGGGGTATCCGTTGAATAGTCATTATACTTTCCCGGATCAAAATTATATTTGTTTAGTAAGAAACCACGCATATCATCCATGTCACTTTGGAGAGGGCGATGTATATTACCACCACTATAGCTTTCTCCAAGTGCAGTACGAGGACGATAGTTTGATCCCGCTGTTACATTATCTTCATATTCTCCATTTACAAAGAAGAATAATTTATCTTTTATAATCGGACCACCGAAGCTTGCACCATAAGTATAATATTGAGCTTTGGAACGTAAAAGTTCATAATCATCAACTTTACTTCCTTTTAGATTCTCATTATTAAAATACATATAAGCAGTTCCACGAAATTGGTTATCTCCCGAACGAGTTACTGCATTAATTGCACCTCCTGTAAAACCGCTCTGACGAACATCAAACGGGGTTACAGCTACTGTAACCTGTTCCAAAGCATCCAAAGAAATTGGAGAGCCGTTAGCCGGAAGATTACCTCCCAATCCGAATGTATTGTTGAAAGCAGCACCGTCAACTGTCACAAATGATTGGCGATAATTACCACCACCGACTGCAAAACCATTACCAACATCAGCACCTTGTGGAGAAAGACGCATAATATCGCTAATACTACGGGAAATAGTTGGGGTGTTACTAATCATATCACGATTAGCATTCATAATAGCACCTGCCCTATCAGACTTCATGTTACTTTCTTTAGAAGCAGTCACCACCACTTCGTCCAACAGTTCAGAACTCTCTTTTAAAGAAACATTTAAAACATAATTCTCTCCTAATAAAAGATTGATTCCTTTGTAAATAGCTGTCTGATAACCGACATAAGAAATTTCTACCTTGTATGGTCCACCAGTACGCATACCTTGCAAATTGAATTGACCACTAACATTAGTCACAGTTCCATACCGAGTTCCTGAAGGCTCGTGAATGGCAACAATAGTTGCTCCGATAATCGGTTCATCTTGTGCTGTCACTTTACCACTCATAGTGGCTGTGGTAACCTGTGCACTCATTGTGACTGTCATTAGCAACATTACTAGCACCAAAAAAGACCGCGTTCTTTTTAACATAATGTAATTGATTAGTTTATACTAATTGTTTGCTTTTAAAAACTGTGCACAAATATAATTAATATTATTTAGACTTACGTTACAATTATACTACAAAATTTTAAGAGAGATAAACGTTTTATTGCGTTATAAAACAAGAAAGGCTCTACATAACTTGCAGAGCCTTTTATTTTGAAACAGAAAGCATTAGAAATGCTTCAATCTATTATTTTACACTAGTCGGTCATTAACTTTCTATAACGAACACGCTTCGGTTCTTCATTCCCTAAACGCTTCAATTTATTTTCTTCGTACTCCGAATAGGAACCTTCAAAGTAAAACACATTGGAGTCTCCTTCAAAAGCCAGAATGTGTGTACAAATACGATCGAGGAACCAACGGTCGTGTGAAATGACAACTGCACAACCTGCAAAGTCTTCCAGACCTTCTTCCAAAGCACGCAGTGTATTTACATCGATATCATTGGTAGGCTCATCGAGCAACAACACGTTCCCTTCTTCTTTCAAAGCCATTGCTAGGTGCAAACGATTTCTCTCACCACCGGAGAGCACACCACAAAGTTTTTCCTGATCGGCTCCGGAGAAATTGAAACGAGAAAGATAAGCACGTGCATTAATATCACGTCCGCCCATACGAAGCAAATCATTACCACCGGAAATTACCTGATAAACACTCTTGTTCGGGTCAATGTCTTTATGCTGCTGGTCGACATAGGCTACTTTTACAGTCTCTCCTACTTCAAATTCACCCTTATCTACGGTTTCCAGTCCCATAATCAAACGGAAAAGTGTAGTTTTTCCTGCACCATTCGGACCGATTACGCCGACAATGCCATTCGGGGGAAGCACAAAATTCAAATCGTCAAACAGCAGTTTATCACCGTATGCTTTAGCCACATGTTTAGCTTCGATAACTCTATTACCTAAACGAGGACCATTCGGAATAAAGATTTCCAGTTTTTCCTCCTTCTCTTTCACGTCTTCATTCAACAACTTGTCGTATGAATTAAGGCGGGCTTTCCCTTTTGCCTGACGAGCTTTCGGAGCCATACGAACCCATTCCAACTCGCGCTCCAGCGTCTTACGACGTTTGCTCGCAGTTTTTTCCTCCATTTCCATGCGTTTCGTCTTCTGTTCCAGCCAGGAAGAGTAGTTTCCTTTCCATGGAATACCTTCACCACGATCTAGTTCGAGAATCCAGCCGGCAACGTGGTCAAGGAAGTAACGGTCGTGGGTTACGGCAATAACAGTCCCTTCATATTGTTGAAGATGTTGTTCCAACCAATCGATAGATTCTGCATCCAAATGGTTGGTAGGCTCGTCCAGCAACAACACATCCGGTTTCTGCAACAGCAAACGACAAAGAGCTACCCGTCGACGTTCACCTCCGGAAAGATTTGCCACAGACTGATTTTCAGGCGGACAACGAAGTGCGTCCATTGCACGTTCCAGTTTACTATCCAGATTCCATGCATCTGTTGCATCAATAATATCTTGCAATTCGCCTTGACGAGTAAAAAGAGCATCCATTTTATCCTGGTCTTCGTAATACTCCGGCAAACCGAATTTTTGATTGATTTCTTCGTATTCTGTCAGTGCGTCAACAATGGGTTGCACACCTTCCATTACTACTTCTTTTACTGTCTTCGTGTTGTCAAGATAGGGTTCCTGCGCCAAATAACCTACGGAATACCCCGGAGAGAAGACTACTTCTCCCTGATAGGATTTCTCTAAACCTGCGATAATCTTCATTAACGTTGACTTACCGGAACCATTCAGACCAATAATACCGATTTTCGCTCCATAAAAGAATGACAGGTAAATGTCTTTCAACACATTTTTATTTGGAGTGAATGCTTTACTCACCCCTACCATTGAGAAGATAATTTTTTTATCGTCAGCAGCCATATATTAATAATGTATATTGTTGATAATGGCACAAAGATAAGAAAAATGTTTGAAATCCTTTGGAGTTATAAAAAAATGTTCTACCTTTGCACCCGCATTTCGAAAGAAAGTAACAAGGATTGATTCGCTAGCTCAGCAGGTAGAGCACAACACTTTTAATGTTGGGGTCCTGGGTTCGAGCCCCAGGCGGATCACTAGACAAAGAATAAATCCCTGATAATCATTGATTATCAGGGATTTATTCTTTGTCTTTCTCTTGATTTCATCATTACAAGCGGTAGAAGTCGTCGTTGATAAGTCGTACTTTTAGGATATTCAGGAAAATAGGTATTATCTATTAGCCTAAATTCAGTGTAGCCAATACCACAAGCCGAACAACCGACCTTAATTATTGAATAACAAACGGATATACTAGGAATGTCACAGGCTATTAGAGAAAGTTTTATGAAAACAAGTTCTTTGTTTGAAGAACAAGATGCAGCTACAACAGATATTCCTTTTGTTAAGTATCCTGATTATGAAAATCCGACTGAAGAAAATATTAGAATGGTTATCGGATTTAAATCAGCAAAATTATTACAGGGGAAAGATGATATTACTCCTAGGGGAATTCCTGCCCGAAAAGTAGTATCATGCCTGCACAAAGGAACATATAACGAACTGGCTAATTTATATAATGAGATATCCGAATGAATAAATGCAAACAGGTATAAAACCACAGAAACATCAATTGTTTTTTATTCATTGACTAATATGGAATGACAAGGTAGCTCTGCAATAAAAGTAGTGCCCAATCCTAGCTGAGAGTATACTTGTATTCGTCCGTTCATTTTATCGACAATAGATTTACAAATAGATAACCCCAACCCCACACCTTGTGCAAAAGAGTCCACTTTTTCAAATCTTTCAAATATCTTCTCCAACATATTCTGAGGAATACCACGACCGGTATCTTTTACCCCAATTCTAACGCAATGCTTATCTATTTCATAAAACACTTCCACATATCCACGAATCGTATTCTTCAAAGCATTTGAAAGAAAATTATTCAATATCTGCTTGATACGCAACTTATCAAGTTCCACCAAAGCATCATGTTCCGGATAACTGGTCAGAAGTTCCACACCAGAAGGAAGAAGACGAGCATATTCTGCCACACACTCATCAAGAAGCTCCGTAAGATTAAACCAATTCTGATGTAACTCCAAATATCCGGCTTCAATTTTAGACAAATCAATGATATCATTGATCAGATTAAGCAAAAGTTCGTTATTATGACTAATTAAAGAATTATAAAGCTCCTTTTCCACTACATTTTCCGCACTGGCCAACAGACTTGAAAAACCAACAATAGCATTCAACGGAGTACGGATTTCATGACTCATATTAGCCAAGAAAGCTGACTTTAAACGATCTGAAGCTTCAGCTCTATCACGTTCATTAACGAGCATTTCTTCTATCTGTTTCAAATCTGTAATATCATAATTAATACTAATCAATTCTATGACTTTATCTTGGGGTGCATATTTTCTGACAAAGAGATTAACATGCGTCCATGTACACTCTCCATTCTCCCTAAAGACACGTATTTTATGACTTAACTTATCAGCATTTCCTTTTTGTACCTCCTCAAAAAACTGAAGAATCAAATCACGGTCATCAGGATGAAAAGATTTATATGTACCAATAATCTCGGATAAAGGAGTTCCAGACTCTTCTCCTATATTTTTATACCAACTTTTCTGTGCATGTCCCTGCTTGCTTAGAATATTAAAATGAGCATAACCCACTTTCGCATAGTCACCTATTAACTCAAAAAATTCCTCAAATTCCTGAATCTTATTATAAGCAACCGTAGTCTCCGTTTTATCAGCATTAATCAGCAGATAATTAACCGGATTATGATTCTCATCATACAAAGTAGTTACTTTAGTCACAAGATCGATTGTACCTTCCGCCTTATTATTCGAATAATATTCTCCTAACTTTGAGAAATCATAGCGAAAGGTAAAGTCCGCATCCTCATTATTCCTCAACCTCTCCTTCATCTCTTCCGGGAAAACTGGATTCTCGAAAATATTGATGCCTAGAAGTTCCTCCTTACTATCTACATGAAACAAATCCAATTCTTTATCATTGAGGTCGACCAATACTCCCTCCTTATTATACAACTCAATGCCAACAGGCAAATTCTTATAAATATTATGTAAAAGCCGTTCGCTACGTTGTAAAGCCTGACAAGCTATTGCAGTATCCGGTCCGTCCTGCATTTCTGCAATGCCATACACAATCGTATTTCCCTTATCATCTACTTCTCGAAAACAAATCTTACTACGCATCCAAACTGACCCTTTTGGGGTTTTTAATAAATAAACGACTTCCGACATCGACTGTACATCGAAAGAGCGAACCGTTGTCGGACCTTGTTCTTCATTCAAAATACGTTTATTGAAATCCTCAAAACTAATAGTCCCTGTTTCATCCAAATTCAGAATCTCAGATATATATTCGGAACAGGTATAACATTCCGTTGCCAAATTAGCTTCCCACCACCCCATATTGGCATTAGCCATTAACTTTGATAAGAACACAAAATCTTGTTGTTTGCTCATAATTGATGAAGTAAAGACATTATCCATTAATCATTTCAACACATTCACGAGCACAAAATTAGATATTACAGGCTTCCCATTCTTTCAAAATGACACTTTTTTAGCATATTATAAGAAGAATAGCCACTAATACCTACTTTCTATAGTATTAGTGGCTATAACATTTACAAATATTTGCTTAAATAGTTTTTCGTATGATTACCAGCATTTTAGAAGGCTAAATAATCAAAGTAAAAAGATATGCTTCTATTTTCTAATTGATTCGTAAACAGTTTTTGCCATTATTTTGGCACCTTCTTCATTCGGATGAATTTTGTCCGGAAAGAGTTGTGGTATTCCATCCATTGCCGTATGAAGATCAATTACATCCAACTTGTTTTTCTTGGCAACTTTTTTAATCATCGGAATAATTTCTTTAGAAATAATATCATCGTTGATACTTTCATTAGCTTGGTATGCCTTAGAAGGGTAACAGAGATAGATTTTCGGTTGGGCAGGCAATGCCTTGAAAGCATCAATCATAGTCTGCATATCTTTCGTGAAGTCGGCTTTATGTTTCCAGTTAAACGATTTACTGTCATTTGTTCCCAGTTTGATAACCACAACATTAGGATTGAAAGCTAATGCATCCTGATAAGCCTTTTCATTCATATAAGGACGATCACCCTTATTCAGCAACGTGCGGGCACTTACTCCGAAATTCTTTACCCAATAACCGTCACCCAGCATACGACTTAAAACAGAAGGATAACTATCACGATCACGATTCTTAATCCGTGCTCCATACGTAATACTATTGCCAATACAAGCTACACGAACGGCATCCTTACGGGGAGCTTTGAAACTACGTAACCATGAAGTCAGTTCGTTCAACATCTCATCCTTATAAAGGAAACCTTCACGAATTCCCCAACCATGACCACCGGAAGGGTAAATATGCAGAACAGCAGGAACACCATTCTTATTCAGAGCCAGATAATAATTCACTCCATTAGCGGGCGGAACAGCCTTATCATCATCACTATAAACGATAAAAGCACGCGGTGTTTCTTTTGTCACTTGCTTCTCATTAGAATACTCCTTTTCCAACTCAGCAGAAGCATCCTTACCCAAAAGGCTGTTATGGGAACCCATGTGAGTATACGACTTATCCATTGTAATTACCGGATAGAAAAGAATCTGGAAATCAGGACGAAGTTCCGGTTTGGCATGAGTCGCGATTGTCGATGCAAGATGTCCGCCGGCAGAAGATCCCATGATACCGATATCTCTCGGATTCAGATTCCATACATCAGCACTGTCCCGCACTATCTTCATGGCAGCCTCGGCATCCGAAATAGGAAGTGTACGGTCACCATTCGGCATACGATATTTCAGAACGATCAATGCGATACCCTGTTTGTTGAAATACGGTGCCCAATCATATCCTTCGTGGTCTACAGCCAAGTGCGAATATCCACCACCCGGGCACGCCACTACAGCACGACCTGTAGCCAATTCCGGCGCCGGAAGAAATACGCGAAGCGAAGGTTGTTCAATATCAAAAGGGTTCGGAGCATTCTGAGCTACCGCCTGAGAACCTGTGAACCATAAAAGCAACAGGAATAAAAGAATAGAAAATTTCTGTTTCATAGTATCTGTATACTTTGATTAATGAATGATTTAATGTGCGAAGATAGTAAATTTATGTATCTTTGCGCCTCCTTTTAAATAGAAAAAGAAATGCAAGGAATTAAAAACCTGACACACGGGCCAATCAATCGTCAACTATTCAATTTAGCAATGCCTATCATGGCTACGTCATTTATCCAAATGGCATACAGTCTCACGGATATGGCATGGGTAGGACGGCTGGGTAGTGAAGCCGTAGCAGCCATTGGTTCTGTCGGAATCCTGACATGGATGTCCGGTTCTATCTCCCTATTAAATAAGGTAGGTTCCGAAGTCAGTGTAGGACAATCTATCGGCGCACAAAATCAAGAAGATGCCCGTCACTTTGCCTCCCATAACATTACGATTGCACTTATCATTTCTCTCTGTTGGGGCGGATTACTTTTCATCCTTGCAGAACCCATCATCTGTATCTACGAACTTGAGGTACACATTACCGCCAATGCAATAGAATATCTACGGATTATCTCTACCGGAATGCCGTTTATTTTCCTTTCCGCCGCCTTTACAGGTATCTACAATGCCGCAGGACGAAGTAAAATCCCGTTCTATATCAGTGGTGCCGGACTTCTTTTGAATATCATTCTTGATCCTCTGTTCATCTTCGGTTTCGGTTTGGAGACCAATGGCGCCGCTTATGCAACCTGGATTTCACAAGCTACTGTTTTCTCTATCTTCATCTACCAACTACGTTTCCGAAAAGACTCACTGCTCGGTGGATTTCCTTTCTTCACTCAATTAAAGAAGAGATACACACGACGTATCCTAAAACTAGGATTACCCGTAGCCACATTGAATACCCTGTTTGCATTTGTCAATATGTTCCTCTGCCGTACCGCCTCTGAGCAAGGCGGCCACATCGGCTTAATGACTTTCACGACCGGAGGACAAATCGAAGCAATTACCTGGAACACTTCACAAGGATTCTCAACCGCACTCAGTGCTTTTATCGCCCAAAACTATGCTGCCGGACGAACCGAACGAGTGCTCAAAGCATGGTATACCACCTTATGGATGACAGGAATCTTCGGAACTTTCTGTACACTGCTATTCATCTTCTTCGGAAACGAAGTCTTTTCAATATTCGTTCCCGAGCAGGCAGCTTATGAGGCCGGAGGTGTATTTCTACGCATTGATGGGTATTCCCAGCTTTTCATGATGCTCGAAATCACCATGCAAGGAGTATTCTATGGTATCGGGCGTACCGTACCTCCTGCTATTATCAGTATCGGATGTAATTATATGCGTATCCCGCTTGCCATTCTATTTGTACGAATGGGCATGGGAGTAGAAGGTATCTGGTGGGCAGTCAGCGTCACAACTGTTGCCAAAGGACTTATCCTCCTAAGCTGGTTTATCATCATTAGGAAGAAATGCCTGAACCTCCTGTCCGTAGTCGGAAAGTAACAGTTTATCGACATTTTTCAGCACTCTGCCAAGAGTGTGCGAGTTATTTTAACTTAAAAAGTATCACCTTGGCAAATAATATGTATCTTTGCGTTGTTATTTAAAATATAAAAAACAGATTATTATTAAACAATTAAAACATCAACATTATGAACAAGATGAAATTTATGGTTCTCTTTATGAGTATAACCATGATATTCAGTGGATGTGCAAGTATGAATAACACTGGTAAAGGTGCTGCTATTGGTGGCGGTTCGGGTGCTGCATTGGGTGCTATCCTAGGTGGTGTTATCGGTAAAGGTAAAGGCGCTGCTATCGGTGCTGCTATCGGTACGGCGGTAGGTGCAGGAACAGGTGCTCTCATTGGTAAAAAAATGGATAAGGCCGCAGCAGAAGCAAAACAAATTGAAGGCGCACAAGTAGAACAGATAACAGACAACAACGGATTGCAAGCCGTGAAAGTGACATTCGATTCAGGAATCCTTTTCACAACAGGTAATGCTAATCTGAGTGCTGCTGCTAAATCTGCATTAAGCAAATTCGCCAACAATGTGCTCAACCAGAACAGAGATATGGATGTATCTATCTATGGATACACCGACAATCAGGGCTGGAAGAACAGTACTGCCGCACAAAGCCAGCAAAAGAACCTGAACCTGTCACAAGAACGTGCACAGAGTGTATCCAGTTACTTATTAAGTTGCGGTGTTTCTACCAACCAGATTAAAGGCGTGCAAGGTATGGGTGAAAGCGATCCCGTTGCCAGCAACGATACAGCCGCAGGTCGTGAACAGAACCGTCGTGTAGAAGTGTACATGTACGCAAGTGAACAAATGATTAAAGATGCACAGGCAGCTTCTAATTAAAAAAATTCTGCGTTATACACGCAATCTGTTGATTCTCTTTTTTACATCGACCTTACTGACGGTCATTATTTATCGGTTCATGCCGGTTTATATTACTCCGTTAATGGTCATTCGAAGTGTTCAACAGATCATTTCAGGAGATAAACCCACGTGGAAGCACACGTGGGTTTCTTTTGATAAGATATCTCCTAGCCTGCCAATGGCAGTGATAGCTTCCGAAGACAACCGTTTTGCCGAACACAACGGATTCGATTTCGTGGAAATCAAAAAAGCGATGAAAGAAAATGAAACAAGGAAACGGAAACGTGGAGCAAGCACTATCAGCCAGCAGACAGCAAAAAATGTATTCCTATGGCCACAATCTTCATGGGTGCGGAAAGGCCTGGAAGTCTATTTCACTTTTCTCATAGAACTATTCTGGCCGAAAGAACGGATTATGGAAGTTTATCTCAACTCAATCGAAATGGGTAAAGGGATTTATGGCGCACAGGCTGCTGCAAAATATAAGTTCAACACTACAGCTGCCAAGCTGTCCAAAGGTCAATGTGCACTAATCGCCGCCACTCTCCCGAATCCGATACGGTTTAACTCGGCGAAACCTTCGGCGTATATATTAAAACGGCAGAAGCAAATATTACGGCTTATGAATCTCGTCCCCAAGTTTCCACCGGAGGGAAAAGCCGCAAAGAAAGAGATAAAGAAGAAGAAAAAATAAAGGAGCAACCGAAGTCTACTTCGTTGCTCCTTGCATTATCAATAAGCTTGTTTGAATGTATTATCCCCATTTATACAAAATCCTTCAATTCCTGTTGTAAACGTTGTCGTGTAAAAAATATGCGGCTCTTCACAGTTCCCAAAGGAAGGCCCAATTTGTCTGCAATCTCACGGTATTTAAATCCGGATACATGCATAGAAAAAGGCACCTTATACTCCTTAGGCAATGCGTTGACAATACGATGCATTTCTTTCAAGTCATAGGCACCTTCCGTACTTATGAATCCCGAGTCCTGCGGTAAATTCAAGTGATAATAATTATCAGTCTGATCGACGAAAGTCTGGTCACGTACTATTTTTCGGTAGTTATTAATAAAGATGTTACGCATGATTGTGTACATCCATCCTTTAAAATTTGTGTCCGGAACATATTTTTCCTCATTATCTAATGCTTTTAATGATGTTTCTTGCAATAAATCATTCGCCTCTTCACGATCGGCAGTCAACTTATACGCAAAACGAAGCAATTCCTCCTGAACTCCAATTAAATCTTTTCTGAAACTTAAACTTTTCATACTTTAAGGGTTTTATGGTTAATATTTCGTTTTTCTCGATGATGCAAGTTTAAAGGTATTTTGAATACCAGACAGGGGGAAATTCGTCATTTCTTAGGGGTTAATTCTATCAAATGACAGTTTTCGGGTGCATTTGGATAGATTTCAGGTGGTAATTAATGATTTTTATTCTGTTCTGTTTGGCAGAAAAAAACAAATAGCCTACTTTTGATTAATATATTTAAATAAAATGAAAGGCTATGACTATACTTATTATTGTAGGTATTATTGTACTATTGGGAATTATTTTCGCATCCATGTACAACTCCCTGGTGAAACTCAGAAACAATCGTGAAAACGCATTTGCCGACATTGACGTGCAACTGAAACAACGTCACGACCTTATCCCTCAACTAGTAGACACTGTGAAAGGATATGCCGCACACGAGAAAGAAACTCTCGACCGGGTGATTCAGGCACGCAACGGTGCGGTCAGTGCCAGAACTATCGATGAAAAGATAGCCGCCGAAAACCAACTATCCTCGGCCCTGTCAGGACTGAAAATTACATTGGAAGCCTATCCCGACCTGAAAGCAAACCAGAATTTCCTGCAATTACAGGAAGAAATTGCCGATGTAGAGAATAAGTTAGCTGCTGTCCGCCGTTATTTCAACTCGGCAACCAAAGAATATAATAATGCCGTTCAGACATTCCCTTCAAACATTATTGCGGGAATGACCGGATTCCAAAGAGAAATTATGTTCGATTTGGGAAAGAACGAACGTGCTAATCTGGAACAGGCACCCAAAATTAGTTTCTAATCCGAACACCACCGTCCCACCCAACTGCAAAAAATAAACACGCGATGCAATACGTCGGAATCCAAACACAACAGAACCGGAACAACTTACGTTCCGGATTCCTATTACTACTTTTTCCTTGTTTGGTTACAGCACTCCTTTATCTGTCCTGTTACTTACTCGTTCTATTCGGATACGGAAAGAGTATGGAGATTGAAATGATGCCTATGGTCAATCATTTCTTTCTCTCTTCTCTACCGTATACTTTAGGAGTGGTGGTAATTTGGTTTCTCATTGCCTATTGGGCCAATACAAGTATCATTAATTCTGCCACATGTTCCAAACCACTAGACCGCAAAGAGAACAAACGCGTTTATAATTTAGTAGAAAACCTCTGTATGTCTCAAGGCATGAGCATGCCGAAAATAAATATCATTTATGATGATTCACTGAATGCATTTGCAAGCGGTATCAATGACCGCACATACACTATTACTCTTTCAAGAGGCATCATCCAGAAGCTGAATGACGAGGAACTGGAAGCAGTAATCGGGCATGAGCTTACTCATATCCGCAATCGGGATGTACGTTTGCTGATAATCTCTATCGTGTTTGTCGGCATCTTCTCCATGCTGACGGAAATCACGTTCTATGCGATTACACATATACGTGTACGTAGCAATAGTAAAGGTAGCGGAGGAATTTTCATCTTCATATTTATCGCTTTACTGATAGCTGCTATCGGTTTCCTTTTTGCCAGCCTGATGCGTTTTGCCATTTCACGCAAACGCGAATATATGGCAGATGCAGGGTCGGCGGAAATGACGAAGAATCCGCTGGCACTCGCCAGTGCCTTGCGTAAAATATCCGCCGATCCGGCAATAGAAGCAGTGCAACGGAAAGACATAGCACAATTATTTATTCAAAATCCTAAAAAGAAAACCAAAGGCTTATATAGCAAATTCAGCGGTTTGTTTGCTACGCACCCTCCCATTGAAAAGCGGATTGAGATATTGGAACAGTTCTAAGTTCTTCTGAAATATAAGATAAAGGTCAGGATTTCTGTTTAATTTTCATTAAAGAAAAGAGAGGAGTTCCTGACTTTTTAGTATATTTGATTGTTATACATATATATATCAACCTAAATGCAACTGACATGAAAATGAAAAAACAAATCCTTATGCTGTTGCTAGCTTTGCTAGTTGGTCTTCCTACTCTTTCGGCTCAAAGCAAGAAAGAGAAAAAGGAACAGAAGAAAGAAGCTGTGAAAGAACTGATTGTTTCAGAGAATTATAAGATAGACGTCAATACCGCCATGCCTATGCGCGGCCGGTCTATTCCATTGACCAGTTTATACTCACTGGAAATCAGAAACGATTCGGTAATCTCCTATTTACCTTATTATGGTCGGGCTTACAGTATCCCTTACGGAGGAGGCAATGGACTCAATTTCAAAGCCCCTCTTAAAGAGTATAACATGAAACTGGACAAGAAAGGCAATTCAGTAATCACATTCACCGCCCGCAACCCGGAAGATAAGTTTGATTTCAGAGTGAAAGTATATTCAAATGGTTCGACAAGTATTGACGTCAATATGCAAAACCGTCAATCCATAAGCTTCCAGGGGGAACTGGACGTGAAGGAAGAATAAACCAACTTCCTTCCGTCATTGCTCTTTGTTCTCGTTTGCCTCCACTTCGTCACTACCTTTTAATATAGGCAGGCAGATGTGGTATTTCACGGCGAGAATACGGGCAAGAAAAACTGTCGAACCGCCAACCAATTGACATCCGTACGACTCCATGCCTGCGACATGACAAAGCCAGTAAGTGATGCCGCCTACTACGCACGCCATTGCATAAATCTCTTTTCTGAAAATTAGCGGGATTTCGTTGATAAAGACATCACGAATCACACCGCCTGCCGCTCCCGTAATGCTACCCATGATGATAGCCACCCAGAAAGGATAGCCCAAAGCAATGCTCTTGCCTACACCAACAACAGTAAACAGTGCCAGACCGATCGAGTCGAAAATAAAGAAAGTATTATTGAGGCGGATCAGCCAGCGTCCGAAACAAATCACCCAAAGCAATGCTACGCCTGTACAAATTAAATAAATAGGGTCTGTCATCCACCCGGGAGTAACATCGAGCAGAACATCACGGATTGTACCACCACCAATAGCCGTAGCAAGACCTACGACGTAAGCTCCGAACCAGTCGAATCGCTTTGCCGAAGCTAGCCGGATACCACTAATAGCAAAGGCAAATGTGCCTATAAAATCAAGAATTTGAACGAATGTGGGCATATATTTGTTATTTTGTTTGCAAAGTAACAAATAAATTCCGTAAGAAAATGTACTTTTGCTTCAAGAATTAAACTGAATTTGATAGAAACAGTATGAAAATAACAATTGTTGCCGGGGCACGCCCCAATTTCATGAAGATAGCACCCATTACACGGGCTATTGAAGCCGCACGGGCGCTGGGTAAAAGTATCTCTTACCGCCTGGTATATACAGGTAGAAAAGATGATACCAGTTTGGATGCTTCACTGTTTTCAGACCTCGACATGAAGGCTCCCGATGTGTATTTGGGAGTAGAAAGCAGTAATCCAACAAGTTTGACAGCCGGAATCATGGTAGCCTTCGAGCAGGAATTGACTGAAAACCCGGCACACGTTGTTCTCGTGGTAGACGACCTCACTGCCACCATGAGCTGCGCTATCGTTGCCAAGAAACAAGGAATCAAAGTTGCCCACCTCGTAGCCGGTACCCGTTCTTTCGATATGAAAATGCCGAAAGAAGTGAACCGCATGATTACGGATGGATTGTCCGACTATCTGTTCACAGCCGGAATGGTTGCCAACCGTAACCTGAACCAAACTGGAACAGAAAGCGAAAATGTATATTATGTCGGTAATATCTTGATTGATACGATTCGCTATAACCGGAACCGGTTACTCAAACCGATTTGGTTTTCCGTATTGGGACTGAAAGAAGGTAACTATCTCCTGCTCACTCTCAACCGCCGCGTACTCCTCAACGACAAAGAGAACCTGCGCCAGCTTTTGAATACAATCATTGAAAAATCAGCAGGAACGCCTATCGTTGCACCTTTACATACTTATGTACGCAACGCAATCAAAGAGTTAGGCATCGAAGCCCCGAATCTTCATATCATGCCACCGCAGAACTACCTCTTCTTCGGATATCTCATCAACAAAGCAAAAGGAATCATCACAGATTCCGGCAACGTGGCCGAAGAAGCTACTTTCCTGGGCATTCCCTGCATCACGCTGAATACGTATGCCGAACACCCGGAAACTTGGCGAATGGGGACTAACGAATTAGTCGGTGAAGACCCTGCCGAACTTGCCAAGGCAATGGATACACTGATGAAAGGTGAATGGAAACGAGGTGAGCTTCCCGAACGCTGGGACGGACGTACAGCCGAACGCATTGTACAAATCCTTACCGGCAAATAATATCGCCCTATATACCTTTTATCATTTCCCGGCATACCAATTTTAGTTTCGTGCCGGGAAACTAAAAGTTTCCTTATGAGAAACCATAGTTTCATCAATGGGAAACTTTAGTTTCATCACGGAGAAACTTTAGTTTCAGACGCTTGAAACTTTGGGTTTCATATAGCGAAACCAAAGATTTCTCATGAGGGAACAAAGTGTTTCAAGCCGGGAAACCAAATGTAACAAGCAAGGGAACCCAATGTAACAAGCGGGATACTCATTTATAGAAAGGCGAATCACCCACTAATTCCTTTCATTGTCAAACGATAACAGCTTGCAAATAACAAAAAACTATGGGTAAAAAAAGTTATATATTCTGTTAACATCCGAGTTATTTGTTAACTTTGCAGCCCTACTACGAACGTTATGAAACAACGATATAGCAAAATACTTATACTGTTCTTACTCGTATTGGCAGGTTCAAATGCTTTTGCGCAGCAAATTAAAGGGGTGGTTACAGATTCCGTAACCCATGAGCCATTGATGTATATCTCTGTCTACTATCAGGAAAAAAGAGACATGGGAACTATCACCAATATCGACGGAGAATATAAGCTTGAAACCCGCAGAAACGGGGGGACACTCGTGTTCTCCGCAGTGGGGTATATCAGTAAAACGGTGAAAGTCGGTTCAGGCAACCAGACAATCAACATACAACTGGCCCCGGACAATGTCGTATTGAACGAAGTAGTAGTAAAGCCCAAAAAGGAAAAGTACTCCCGCAAGAATAACCCGGCAGTCGAATTTATGAAGAAAGTCATCGAACACAAAAAGGCACAAGTCCTCGAAGTGAACGATTACTACCAGTACGACAAATACGAGAAGATGAAAATGTCGATCAACGATCTCACACCGGAAAAACTGGAAAAAGGGATTTATAAGAAATATTCTTTCCTGAAAGATCAGGTGGAAGTTTCGGAAACTACCAACAAACTGATTCTTCCTATCTCCGTGCAAGAAACAGCTTCGCAAACTATCTTCCGCAAAGACCCTCAGAACAAAAAGACCATTATTAAAGGAAAAAACTCTAACGGTATCGAAGAGTTCTTCAACACCGGAGATATGCTCGGCACCGTATTAAAGGATGTTTTTGCCGATATTAACATCTACGAGGACGATATCCGTTTGTTGCAACAACGCTTTGTCAGCCCTATCGGCAGTAGTGCCATTTCATTTTATAAATACTACCTAATGGATACATTAATGGTTGACAAACGCGAATGTGTACATCTTACTTTCGTTCCGCAAAACTCACAGGATTTCGGTTTTACCGGACATCTATACGTGCTGAACGATTCTACATATGCCGTTCAGAAATGTACCATGAATCTGCCAAAAAAGACCGGAGTCAACTTCGTCAACCGCATGGATATCGTGCAACAATACGAACAACTCCCCAACGGAAACTGGGTATTGTCGGATGACAACATGACCGTAGACCTTTCATGGAGTTCCAACAAAACGGCAGGAGGACTACAAGTAGAACGTACCACGAAATATACGAATTATCAGTTCGACCCGATAGAGCCGCGACTCTTCCGATTGAAAGGAGAGGTGATAAAAGAGGCGGATATGCTTTCGAAAAGTGACGAATACTGGGCAAGCGTGCGCCAGGTGCCGCTGACTAAAAAAGAAAGCACTATGGACCTTTTCGTTAATCGTCTCGAACAGATTCCGGGATTCAAATACATCATCTTCGGTGCAAAAGCCCTGATTGAGAACTTTGTGGAAACATCCGGCAAAGGCCGCCCGAACAAGTTCGACATCGGCCCTATCAACACCATGATTTCGAGCAACTACATCGACGGAACCCGTTTCCGGTTGAGTGGTATGACGACCGCAAACCTCAATCCGCACTGGTTCCTTAGCGGTTACGGAGCATACGGTCTGAAAGACAAGCGCTGGAAATATAGCGGAACGCTGACTTATTCGTTCAACAAACGTGATTATGTGGTATGGGAATTTCCCAAACATTACATCTCCGCCACTTATAGTTATGATGTAATGTCTCCAATGGACAAGTTTCTGTTTACTGACAAGGATAATATCTTCCTGTCACTGAAAACGACCACCGTAGACCAGATGTCATACATGCGCGACGCGACTATCAATTATGAACTGGAAACGCCTACCGGATTCGGTGTAAAAGCCATGCTCCGTCACCGTAACGACGAGCCGACCGGGAAACTGGAATATCTGCGGAATGACGCTGCGCAGACACGCGTACACGACGTCACAACCTCCGAAGCCAGCATGACATTGCGTTATGCACCGGGAGAGTCGTTCGTCAACTCAAAACAACGCCGTGTCCCCGTATCTTTAGACGCTCCGGTCTTTACGCTGACTCATGCCATGGGATTCAAAGGAGTGCTGGGAGGAGAATATAATTTCAACCGTACGGAAGCAAGCATCTGGAAACGTTTCTGGCTTCCCGCCTCATGGGGCAAGATTGATTGCAGCGTGAAGGCAGGCGCAGAGTGGAATACCGTTCCTTTCCCACTGTTGATTTTGCCGGAAGCCAACTTGTCATATATCACCCAGCGCGAAACGTTCTGTTTGATTAACAATATGGAATTCCTGAACGACCGCTTCGCTTCCATGTCCATATCCTACGATATGAATGGAAAGTTGTTCAACCGCATTCCTTTACTCAAAAACTTGAAATGGAGAGAAATGTTCCGTGTCCGCGCATTGTGGGGTACGTTGACAGACAAGAACAATCCGTTTAAAAGCAGCAATCCCGACTTGTTCCGTTTCCCGACGCGCGACGGTAAATTCACCAGTTTCGTAATGGACCCGAAAGTACCTTACGTAGAAGCAAGCGTCGGCATTTACAACATTTTCAAGTTGCTGCACGTTGAATATGTACATCGTTTCACTTACCGTGATAATCCGGGTATCAACAAAAACGGTATTCGTTTCATGGTATTAATGGTATTCTAAACTTATGCAACCTTTAGCAGAACGGTTACGGCCAAAAACTCTGGATGAATATATCGGTCAGAAACACTTAGTGGGACCGGGCGCTATCCTGCGGAAGATGATTGACGCAGGACGCATTTCTTCGTTTATTCTTTGGGGACCTCCCGGAGTGGGAAAAACGACACTGGCACAGATTATCGCCAACAAACTGGAAACTCCGTTTTATACTTTAAGTGCAGTGACTTCCGGCGTGAAAGATGTCCGCGAAGTGATAGACCGTGCCAAGAGCAACCGATTTTTCTCCCAATCCAGCCCGATTCTGTTTATCGATGAAATTCATCGGTTTAGCAAGTCGCAGCAGGACTCTTTGTTGGGAGCAGTGGAAAACGGTACGGTGACACTCATCGGTGCCACCACGGAGAACCCGTCGTTCGAAGTGATTCGTCCTCTCTTGTCCCGCTGCCAGCTTTATGTGCTGAAATCTCTGGAGAAAGAAGATCTGCTGGAACTTCTGGAACGTGCCATTAGTACAGACACGGTACTGAAAGAACGTAAGATTGAACTGAAAGAAACCACAGCTATGTTGCGCTTCTCCGGTGGAGACGCACGCAAGTTGCTTAATATACTGGAACTCGTTGTAGAGTCGGACACTGACGATACTGTTGTCATCACTGACGACATGGTGACAGAACGACTGCAACAGAATCCGCTTGCTTATGACAAAGACGGGGAAATGCATTATGACATCATCTCCGCTTTCATCAAGTCTATCCGCGGCAGCGATCCCGACGGTGCTATCTACTGGCTCGCCCGTATGGTTGAAGGAGGTGAAGATCCTACTTTCATTGCCCGCAGACTTGTTATTTCTGCTGCCGAAGACATCGGTTTGGCTAATCCGAATGCATTACTTCTTGCCAACGCCTGTTTTGAGACATTGATGAAAATCGGTTGGCCCGAAGGAAGAATTCCTCTGGCCGAAACGACCATTTATCTGGCCACCAGTCCCAAAAGTAATTCTGCTTATAGCGCTATTAATGACGCATTGGAATTAGTCCGTTCTACGGGTAATCTGCCTGTCCCCCTGCACTTGCGCAATGCACCGACAAAGCTGATGAAGCAATTAGGGTACGGACAGGAATATAAATATGCCCACAGCTACGAAGGCAATTTCGTCAAACAGCAATTCCTGCCGGATGAACTGAAAGACAAACGGATATGGCAACCGCAGAACAATCCTGCCGAACAGAAACATGCCGAACGGATGATACAGCTCTGGGGAGACAAATTCAAGAAGTAGGCTAATGGCAGAAACAAAATAAAACAACAAGAAACGTATAACATATTATTAATACTAAAATAGAAAATGAAAATTGTTATTTTAGACGGCTTTGCCGCCAATCCCGGAGATATATCCTGGGAAGGTTTAAAGGCTCTCGGAGAATGTACGATTTACGACCGTACCGCCCCCGAAGAAGTATTAGAACGTTCAGCCGGTGCAGAAGTAATTCTGACTAACAAGGTAATCATCAATGCAGACCACATGGCTGCCTTGCCCGAACTGAAATATATCGGTGTATTGGCTACCGGATACAACGTTGTCGATACGGCTGCTGCCAAAGAACGCGGTATCATTGTTACCAATATTCCCGCATACAGCACCGCTTCCGTAGCTCAAATGGTATTTGCACATATCCTGAATATCTCCCAACAAGTACAGCGCCATTCGGAAGAAGTCCACAAAGGTCGTTGGACAAACAGCAAGGATTTCTGTTTTTGGGATACTCCTTTAATGGAACTGAGAGATAAGAAAATCGGTTTGGTCGGACTGGGAAATACAGGTTACACAACTGCTCGTGTTGCTATCGGTTTCGGTATGCAGGTTTATGCACTGACTTCCAAGTCACACTTCCAGTTGCCGCCGGAAATCAAGAAAATGGACTTAGACCAACTGTTCAGCGAATGTGATATTGTCAGCCTTCACTGCCCGCTTACCCCGGAAACTCACGAATTGGTGAACGCCCGCCGTCTCGCTATGATGAAGCCGAACGCTATTCTTATCAATACAGGCCGCGGTCCGCTCATCAACGAACAAGACTTGGCAGACGCACTGAACAGCGGGAAGATTTATGCTGCCGGAGTAGACGTGCTTTCTACCGAACCTCCTCGTGCCGACAATCCGTTACTGACTGCAAAGAACTGCTACATCACCCCGCATATCGCATGGGCTACAACCGAAGCTCGCGAACGCCTGATGAATATGGCGATCAGTAACCTCCAAGCATACATTGCCGGAACACCGGAAAACGTTGTGAATAAATAAAACGACGGAGAACGATAAAAATGAACGGTGAACAAGTTACGCATCTATCGCAGGCTTGTTCACCGTTTATCGTTTTAATCAAAATTATCGTTCCTGATTCATTATCAACGTCCGACCCGTATCATTTAGTAAGAATGCCCTCCCTCATCCATTTCTTTCTCTGTAATCTTATGACGGTCGATGCTGCGCCATGCATAGAATATATAGGCAAGAACGAACGGAACAAGAATAGAAACATACGCCATTGTTTTAAGCGTAAATTCGCTGGAACAGCTATTGGCCAGAGTCAATGAACTTTGCAAATCCGTATAAGACGGATAATAAGCAGTATTGTTGTATCCGGCTACCAATAACAGGGATAAAACCGTCAGCACAGTGCCAATGCCCGTAAACCAGATTCCCTTATCAAAAGTCTTTTTAAGAACCGTCTTTCCAATTCCAAAGAGAACCAATACCACTCCGATAAGGAAAAGGATTAATACAACCGGCATTTCGATAAAGTTAGTAAAGTACTTGAATGGCTGCATATAAACCTCCTGCGTATCAGGATTTACGGCAAAACCGTCGGATACCAATGTACGGATGACGAAAGCCAGAAAGAATAATAAGAATAAAACCGTATTATTCAGTACGGCACGACGGCATTTATCGGTCAATTCTTTATCATCTATATTATTAATGAAATAAAGTGCGCCCAACACACGAGCGAGGAAAAATACAGCCAGCCCCAGAATCACATTCCAGATATTGGTCAATGCATCAAGTCCATGCCACCCATTGCCCCAATGACTGATAACCGGCATAATGGTATCCGTCATATTCGCCTTATTGATATAAAAATCAGAACCGGTGAAAAAGGTAGCAACTGCCCCGCCAAGCAACAAAGGCCCCACTACCCCGTTAATCACCAAAAACGTCCGGTATGTCTTTTTACCTAACAGATTGCCTGCCTTACTCTGAAATTCATAGCTGACAGCCTGCAACACAAAACTGAAAAGAATAATCATCCAAAGCCAATAAGCTCCGCCGAAACTGGTACTATAAAATAAAGGAAATGAAGCAAAGAAAGCACCTCCGAACGTTACCAATGTAGTAAACGTAAACTCCCATTTGCGACCGGTAGAATTTACCAACATCTTGCGATGTTCTTCCGTCTTGCCCAGACAGAACAATAACGAATTACCTCCTTGCACAAACAATAAGAACACAAGTATGGCTCCCAGCAAGGAAACGATCAGCCACCAATATTGTTGTAGAAATATATACATATATTTTAAGTATTAAGTTTTAAGTATTATGTATGACGCTCTGATATCAGATTCCAGGTATTAAACCTCCGGCCCCTTCTTGATAGCCCTTATCATGATTCCTATTTCCGCAATCAGCATTACGGTAAATAAAAACAGGAAGATAAAGAAAGTAGTCTGAACAGAGCCGACATCCAACTTGGAGATAGCCGCCGATGTAGGAAGCAGATCCCGGATAGCCCACGGTTGACGGCCACATTCGGCAACCACCCAACCGGCTTGTCCGGCAATGTAAGCCAGAGGAATCGTCAGTAAAGCCACCCAATGCATCCAGCGCATTTTGCTTAAATCCTTTTTATAGATAAAGAACAGTACAACAATAAAGAACAGAATGAAATATCCACCCAGAATCACCATGACACGGAAGGCATAAAAGTTCAGAGGAACATTCGGAACCAACTGATTCACATCCTTAATATATCCGTATCCGAAATAAGGAATATTCTCCTGCAACACTTTGTATGCCACTTGTGCATCCTCCTCGTTCCCGGCACTCTTCGCAGCACGGTAAGCAGCCAGCGCACCGATAGCCGTTTTACCCCGTTCAATCTTTTCGGCAGCCGAAAGAGCAATCGTACCGTCTTTCTGTTGATAGCCACCTTCGATAATATTCGTAATTCCCGGAACATAAGCATTGGCGTCACGCTCGGCAAGGAAAGAAAGCATACTCGGTATCTCAATACGGAACAGGAAAGGTTCTTTTCCGTCATTATAAGTCTTCTTTTCGGGATTCAGCATGCCGATTCCCACCAAACCCACATTCGTACCACCCTCATACAATCCTTCCACAGCGGCAAGTTTCATCGGCTGCGTCTGCGCAATCTGATAACCGGAGCCGTCGCCTGTCCAAACGGAAAGCAGTGATGCCACCAATCCGAAGATAGCACCAATCTTTATGCTGGCAAGTGCAAACTCACGATTGCGCTTCTTCAACAAATACCAGCAACCAATGCCTACTACAAACACGCCACCCAGCACCCAGCCGGACAACACCGTATGAAAGAATTTATTGACGGCCACAGGCGAAGTAGCCACCGCCCAAAAGTCCACCATTTCATTACGAACCGTATCAGGATTGAACTCCATGCCCACCGGATGTTGCATCCAAGCATTGGCAACAAGAATCCACCAGGCGGAAATTGTAGCTCCCAGACCTGTCAGCCAGGTAGAAGCCAAATGAAAACGCTTGCTCACTTTCTCCCAGCCGAAGAACATCACCGCTATAAACGTAGCTTCCATGAAGAAGGCCAAAATCCCTTCAATAGCCAACGGCGCACCGAAGATATCGCCTACGAACCACGAATAATTACTCCAATTCGTACCAAATTCAAATTCCAAAATCAAACCGGTTGCCACACCAATGGCAAAGTTAATACCGAAAAGTTTCATCCAGAATTTGGCTGTCCGTTTCCAGAATTCATTGCCTGTTTTATAATACAGCGTCTCCATTATTCCCATTACCACCGCCAGTCCGAGCGTAAGGGGAACAAAAATCCAGTGGTACATAGCTGTCATCGCAAATTGGGCTCTCGACCAATCGATCAGCGAGGTGTCAATACTTTCAATCATAATCCTATGTAGTTTAAGAGTTAAAAATCAGTAGATTTATCGGGGATGGCACGTTCTATCAGTTCATTTCCCACGTATGTACCTTTATCGGCATCCGTTGGGTGGTCGCCGAGGAAATCAGGGAAAAAGAACATTTTGAGGATGAAGAACATGACGAATAATTTCAGCAAAATAATAACCCATAGGGTACGTCCTAAGGTCATACTACGGAAGCCCTCCAAATAGAAATTCCAGATCGTAAGCAGTGTATTCTTCATATGTTTACGTTATAATTTGTAATGAGTACAAATATACATTTTTTATAATTAAAACAAACAAGTAGTCAAAAAAGTTGCAAGATTTGTCGTGTTTTTCTTCAAAAACCTACCTATCGACAGAAAAAAATCATTTAACGGCGAAATAACGTCATCCGTCTATCGTTTTTGCGGCATATATAATATGTACGTACCTTCGCTAACAGTAAATCAATAGAAGTATGAATATGATAAATGTAAGAAGATTGACAGTGATGACATTTCTTGGAGCAAGTATGCTGTCCGGCATATCTGCCCAGGTTTCTCCGCTGCAAGTCGATACGCTGAAAAAAACGAAAATCCCGGATCAATGGGACTTGCAGTCATGCATCGACTATGCAAAGGAGCAGAACATTACAATTCGCAAGAACCGGATCACTGCGGCCAGCACGCAGATTGATGTGAAGACAGCTAAAGCTGCCTTGTTCCCCAGTCTTTCGTTTTCTACCGGCCATCAGGTGGTGAATCGTCCGTACCAAGAGACAAGTAGCCGGGTGAGCGGTAGCGAGATTATCAGTAGCAACAGCAAAACGAGCTACAACGGTAATTATGGATTGAATGCTTCGTGGACTCTATATAATGGTAATAAACGGTTGAAAACGATCCAACAGGAAAAGTTGAATAATCAGATGGCCGAGCTGGATGTGGCGACTTCCGAAAATAATATTCAGGAGTCCATCGCTCAAGTATATATCCAAATTCTTTATGCAGCCGAATCTGTGAAAGTAAACGAAAACACCCTGCAAGTTTCCATTGCGCAGCGCGACCGAGGACAGGAACTTCTGAATGCCGGAAGTATTGCCAAAAGCGACCTCGCGCAACTGGAAGCACAGGTGAGCACCGACCGATACCAACTTGTCACCGCGCAAGCCACTCTTGAAGATTACAAATTGCAACTGAAACAACTGCTCGAACTGGATGGGGAGAATGAAATGAACATCTACCTCCCTGCCCTGTCCGACGAAAATGTGCTGGCTCCGCTGCCTACCAAAAGAGATGTGTACATCAGCGCATTGAGCCTTCGTCCGGAGATTGAAGCGAGCAAACTGAATGTAGAGGCTTCTGAACTGGGTATCAATATCGCTAAATCGAGCTATTTCCCTACCATCAGCCTTAGTGCAGGAATCGGAACCAACCATACCAGCGGTAGCGATTTCACCTTCGGAGAACAAGTGAAGAACGGATGGAACAACTCTATCGGACTGTCTGTCAGTGTGCCTATCTTCAATAACCGTCAAACGAAAAGTGCCGTACAAAAAGCTAAATTGCAGTACGAAACGAGCATGTTATCCTTGCTTGACGAACAAAAGGCACTGTACAAAACCATTGAAAGCCTTTGGCTGGATGCCAACAGCGCGCAACAGCGTTATGCTGCCGCAAACGAAAAGCTGAAAAGTACACAAATCAGCTATGAGTTGATTAGCGAACAGTTTAATTTGGGAATGAAGAATACCGTAGAACTCCTTACTGAAAAAAATAATTTGCTGCAAGCACAGCAGGAACAGCTTCAGGCTAAATATATGGCTATACTGAATACGCAGTTGCTGAAGTTCTATCAGGGAGATCAATTAGCTTTATAAAGAGTATAAAATCAGCATTATAAATAAGTAAAAGCATAATAAACGAATGAAAACGAAAAAGATTATTCTAATCGCTGTGGCAGTCGTTGTGGTTGTGGGAGCAGGAATCTGGTTCTTTGCAGGTTCACCCGCCAAACACAAGGTTACGTATGCCACCACTACTGTCAGCAAAGGCGATATTTCAAATTCGGTGACTGCTACCGGAACGATCGAACCGGTAACGGAAGTAGAAGTCGGTACACAGGTATCCGGTATCATCGACAAAATCTATGTGGACTATAACTCGGTAGTAACCAAAGGACAGTTGATAGCCGAAATGGACCGCGTCACCCTGCAAAGCGAACTGGCTTCACAGAAAGCAACCTATGACGGTGCGAAAGCCGAATACGAATATCAGGAAAAGAACTTCCAACGCAGCAAAGGTCTGCACGAGAAATCATTAATCAGTGATACGGACTACGAACAGGCCCTCTATAACTACCAGAAAGCCAAAAGTAACTACGACAGCAGCAAAGCCTCTCTGGCAAAAGCAGAGCGTAACCTGTCCTACGCCACGATTACCTCACCGATTGACGGTGTAGTTATCAGCCGTGATGTGGAAGCCGGACAGACTGTTGCTTCCGGATTCGAAACTCCGACCTTGTTCACCATTGCTGCGGACTTGACAAAGATGCAGGTAGTGGCCGACGTGGACGAAGCTGATATAGGCGGTATCGAAGAAGGTCAACGTGCCAGCTTCACGGTAGACGCTTATCCGAACGACACATTCGAAGGAGTAGTGACACAGATTCGCCTGGGAGATGCGAGCAGTACCAGCAGTACAAGTTCCAGCACCAGCACGGTGGTTACTTATGAGGTGGTAATCTCCGCCCATAATCCGGATCTGAAACTGAAACCACGTCTGACTGCCAATATCACAATCTATATTCTCGACAAGAAAGATGTACTGTCTGTTCCTAACAAGGCTTTGCGCTTTACACCGGAAGAACCTCTGATCGGTAAAAACGATATTGTGAAGGATTGCGAAAGCGAACATAAAGTCTGGACACGCGAAGGCACCACATTCACTGCTCATCCGGTAGAAATAGGAATTACAAACGGAATCTCCACAGAGATCATCAGCGGTGTCGCCGAAGGAACAAGAGTAGTGACAGAAGCTACCATAGGTGGCATGCCGGGCGAAAGCATGGAAGCCCCGACAGGTCAGGAAGGCGGAGAAAGAAGTCCGTTCATGCCGGGCCCTCCGGGAAGCAAAAAGAAAAAATGAATCCATTTTAAGAAATCAGTCTAAGAGGATAGAGCTGATTTCCTAAAATTAAAATAATGTGAGTTCGATATAAGTCTATACTATTCACAACTCTCCTCCTTCGGGAAGGAGGAGTACCCGTAGGGGGAGGTGGTAGGTGAATATATAGGTATATGAAATATACTGCCTTACGATTAAAAGCAAATGGCCGCACCTACCACCCCGCCCTTTGTTTTCCCCTCCTTCCCAGAGGGGAAAACATGCGGATGATAGCTGTTATATCGAACTCACATTAAAACAGGCTAAAATAAACTTTGCGCAAATCCGAGAAGTATGCAAAATCGATTCTGAAAACCAGCAGACATTTTGCAAATGAGAAATAAAGAATAAAAGATGAAAAAAGTAATTGAACTTCAAAATATCAAACGTGACTTTCAGGTAGGAGAAGAAACCGTCCATGCGTTACGAGGCGTTTCTTTCACTATCAACGAAGGAGAGTTTGTTACTATCATGGGAACTTCCGGTTCGGGAAAATCCACGCTGCTCAACACATTGGGCTGTCTGGATACCCCAACCAGCGGAGAGTATCTGCTCGACGGAATCTCCGTCCGCACAATGAGCAAACCTCAACGGGCGGTACTCAGAAACCGGAAAATCGGTTTTGTGTTCCAGAGCTACAACCTCCTCCCCAAAACAACGGCAGTAGAAAACGTGGAGTTGCCGCTGATGTACAACTCCGCCGTCAGTGCCTCCGAACGTCGCCGCCGTGCTATCGAGTCTCTACAAGCGGTGGGACTGGGCGACCGTCTCGAACATAAGTCGAACCAAATGTCCGGCGGACAGATGCAACGTGTTGCCATCGCCCGCGCACTGGTGAACAATCCTGCCGTTATCCTTGCCGACGAAGCCACCGGAAATCTCGACACCCGTACCTCTTTTGAGATACTTGTCCTATTTCAGAAACTTCACGCGGAAGGACGTACAATTATATTCGTAACGCATAATCCCGAAATCGCACAATACAGTAGCCGGAATATACGGTTGCGCGACGGTCATATAACGGAAGATACGGTCAATACGAAGATTCTGTCTGCCGCCGAAGCGCTGGCTGCATTGCCGAAAAATGAGGAAGACTAATTAAAGTTATAAGCTTTTAAACATGAATGGAACCAATTTATTTAAAATAGCTCTCCGGGCGTTGGCGAACAACAAGCTACGCGCTTTCCTTACCATGCTTGGCATCATTATCGGTGTCGCATCCGTCATCACGATGCTTGCCATTGGACAAGGCTCGAAGAAAAGTATCCAACAGCAGATATCCGAAATGGGCTCGAACATGATAATGATTCACCCGGGAGCTGATATGCGTGGAGGTGTCCGGCAAGATCCCTCTGCGATGCAGACCTTGAAACTGGCGGACTACGAAGCCTTACGCGATGAGACAAATTTCCTGTCTGCCATTAGTCCTAACGTATCTTCGTCCGGACAGCTCATCGCCGGAAACAATAACTACCCTGCCTCCGTCAACGGAGTAGGAACAGAATATCTCGACATCCGTCAGCTCACTGTCGAAAATGGACAGATGTTTACCGAAGCCGATATACAAAGCTCCGCCAAAGTATGCGTTATCGGAAAGACAATCGTAGATAACCTTTTCCCGGACGGTAGTGATCCCGTGGGAAAGATTATCCGTTTCAGCAAAATACCGCTTCGCGTGGTAGGTGTGCTCAAATCGAAAGGTTACAACTCTATGGGACAGGATCAGGACGCCGTCGTGCTTGCGCCTTACACCACAGTGATGAAACGCCTGCTCGCCGTCACTTACCTGCAAGGCGTCTTTGCTTCTGCCCTCACTGAAGATATGACGGACTATGCCACGGAGGAAATCACCGAAATTCTTCGCCGCAATCATAAGCTAAAAACCTCGGACGACGATGACTTCACGATCCGTACCCAACAAGAATTGAGTACAATGCTGAACTCTACCACCGACTTGATGACAACCCTGCTTGCCTGTATCGCCGGCATTTCATTGGTAGTGGGCGGTATCGGAATCATGAATATCATGTATGTATCCGTCACGGAACGTACCCGTGAAATCGGTCTGCGTATGTCCGTCGGAGCACGAGGCGTCGATATTCTGAGCCAATTTCTTATCGAAGCGATCATGATCAGTATCACCGGAGGTATCATCGGAGTCATTATCGGCTGCGGAGCCAGTTGGATAGTGAAAAGCGTGGCCCACTGGCCTATCTATATTCAGCCGTGGAGCGTTTTCCTTTCTTTCGCTGTCTGTACCGTCACCGGAGTCTTCTTCGGTTGGTATCCTGCAAAAAAAGCTGCAGATTTAGATCCGATTGAGGCAATCAGATACGAATAAAAAACTATCTTTGTCTTTATGAAACAAACCTTTACATCCGCACGTCGTCCCCTGGAGATACTGATACACATTATCGGCTGGGGGATTATGTTCGGTTTCCCGTTCTTTTTCGTCGAACGTGGGAACGGAAACATCAACTGGTGGGCTTACGTACGCCATGCCGCCGTACCACTTTCTTTTATGATCGTGTTCTACGCCAATTATTTCCTGTTGGTTCCCCGCTACCTTTTTCAGAATCAGGCTAAGAGATATGTTGTTTACAACATCATCCTATTATGTGCCATTGGAGTTTTACTTCATCTCTGGCAGAGCCTGACATTCGACCCGTCATTTGCTCCGAAACCCAAACGGGCGGGTATGCCTCCGGGCTGGCTGTTTTTCCTTAGAGATATGCTGAGCCTTGTCTTTACTATCGGGCTAAGTGCCACTATCCGCATGAGTGCCCGTTGGACACAGAACGAAGCTGCCCGTAAGGAAGCAGAAAAAAGCCGTGCGGAAGCCGAACTGAAAAATCTGCGCAATCAGCTGAATCCGCACTTCCTGCTGAACACCCTGAACAATATTTATGCACTGATTGCGTTCGACTCGGACAAGGCACAACAGGCGGTACAGAAATTGAGTAAATTACTCCGTTATGTTCTGTACGACAATCAGCAGACGTATGTCCCTCTCTGCAAGGAAGTGGACTTCATCCGCAATTACATTGAACTGATGCGTATCCGATTATCGTCGAACGTAAAAATGACTACTCAATTCGATATCCAGCCGGACAGCCAGACACTTATTGCCCCACTTATCTTCATTTCCTTGATTGAGAACGCTTTCAAACATGGCATCTCCCCCACCGAAACGAGTTTCATCAGCATTCGTATCTCGGAAAGCAACAAAGAGGTAATTTGTGAGATCCGTAACAGTAATCATCCTAAGACAATGGAGGACAAGAGTGGTTCAGGCGTGGGATTGGAACAAGTCAGCCGACGGCTGGAGATACTTTATCCAGGGGATTACACCTGGTCGAAAGGCATTTCGAAGGAGGGAGAAGTGTACGAATCTCGACTGAGTATCAGGATTTGAGAATAAAACGTTAAGTATTAAACAATAGATATAGAGAATTATGATGTTACGTTGTGCAATCGTTGATGATGAGCCTCTGGCTCTCGGTCTGTTGGAGAGTTACGTGAACAAGACTCCGTTTCTGCAACTAGCCGGGAAATATTCCAGTGCGGTTCAGGCCATGAAAGAGTTGCCGGATGAGGAAGTCGATCTTCTTTTCCTGGATATTCAAATGCCGGAGCTTAACGGACTGGAGTTTTCTAAAATGGTGGATTCTCGTACCCGTATTGTGTTTACCACCGCCTTCGGTCAGTATGCCATTGACGGCTACCGTGTCAATGCGCTCGATTATCTGCTGAAACCTATTTCGTATGTCGATTTCCTGCAAGCTGCCAATAAGGCACTTCAATGGTTCGAACTGGTTCAGAAACCGGAAGAAATAGACAGCATTTTTGTAAAAAGTGACTACAAACTGGTACAAGTAGACTTGAAGAAAATTATGTATATCGAAGGACTGAAAGATTATATTAAAATTTATACAGAAGACGCTCCCAAACCTATTCTTTCATTGATGAGTATGAAAGCTATGGAAGAACTTCTGCCGTCCAGCCGCTTTATACGTGTACACCGTTCGTTCATTGTACAAAAAGACAAAATACGTGTGATTGACCGTGGCCGTATTGTATTCGACAAGACCTATATCCCTATCAGCGACAGCTACAAGCAGGTCTTCCAAACTTTCCTCGACGAGAGGAGCTAATGTTTAGCTGTTTTATCGGTAAAAAAGAGAATTTTGTCGATTATAGTTTGTCAGAATATGATTTATGCGTACATTTGCACCGAACAGAAAAGGGATTGTGAAATTCCAAGAATAGAATAGTTTAGTTAAGTCTAGTTTAGTTTTTGTGTTGATCGGAAGCCTGCGAGCGAGCATGAGCTTCCGATTTTTATTTTATTGATATACAGAATATTAAAAGCACAATCGAACTATTTTTCCTATCAATTAGTAGTCTATAATAGAGAGCAAAAACGTCACTTTTGACGCTATAAAATGGTCGGATTATGGTCGGAAAATTCCCGGATTAGAATCTGATTATAAGTAAATTACAATAGGATGTTAAAAAAATAATGGTCGAAAACGCCATTTTTACCCTAAAAACACAAATTATGGCTACATTAACATTGGTAATAGTTCCCGCAAAAAGGTTATCAGACGGGACACACAAAATAAGAATTCGAGTCGCACACAACTCTGAAACGAGATTCATCACCACGGATATAGTGGTAAGGGAAAACGAGTTTAAGAACGGTAAAATAGTACACCGTCCAGACAAGGATTTTCTCAATACAAAATTACAACAGCTATACAACCTTTATTTCAAACGATACATGGAACTGGACTACCCTGATTCACTCACGTGCACGCAATTAGTCAAAATGATAACTAACCCGTTAAACGGAGAAAAGCATCGTAAGTTCGAGGATATCGTGGATGAATATCTGTCCCAAATAGATGAAGAAGAACGTACCAAGACATACAAACTCTATCGGCTGGCCACAAACAAGTTTATGCAATTCATCGGGAACGGTTCTCTCATGGAACATATTACCCCTATCAGAATGAACCAGTACATATCATGGCTCAAAAAGACAAAGCTGTCAAGCACCACAATCAACATCTACATAACCCTGCTAAAGGTTATCATTAACTATGCTATAAAGATGAGATACGTCACCTACGATATCGACCCTTTCATCACAGCCAGAATTCCATCAGCCCAAAAGAGGGAAACGCAAATCACCGTCGAAGAACTCAAGACAATCAGGGACGCCAATTTAGAGCATTACAATCTCAACGTCACACGGGACATTTTCATGCTTACTTATTATCTTGCCGGCATGAACCTAGTAGACATACTAGCATACGATTTCCGGACGGATGAAATAAACTACATCCGAAAAAAGACCAAAAACACCAAAGAGGGGGACTCCCTGATTTCCTTTTCCATTCCCGAAGAAGCAAAGCCCATTATAAAAAAGTATATGAAAAAGAATACAGGGAAAATCATATTCGGGAAATACAAGAACTATACCTCCTGCTATAACCTGCTGGCCAGGAAAATCAGTCAATTAGGCAAGGTGGCAGGAATCAGGCATAAATTCACCCTATATTCAGCCCGCAAATCTTTCGTCCAACATGGATATGACCTGGGAATTCCTCTTAGTACACTGGAATACTGTATCGGGCAATCAATGAAAGAAGATAGACCAATCTTCAACTATGTCACAATAATGAGAAAACACGCTGATAAAGCAATCAGGGAAATACTTGACAACTTGAAAAATGAATAATCACATATAAAATAAATCACTAAGAATTTGCATAATAACCAAATGCTTATTATCTTTGTAGTGTCAAATAAGAGTTCTTAATTTTAATGTTTAACTGATGAAAGATGAAGAAAAAAAAGAATTAGAACAAGAGTATGAGAATTTAAAACTTCTCGCTTCATTTCACGAGGCCTATGGGGTTCCTGAAAATGCCAAAGAACGGGAAGCGCTTATAAATGACATACTCGATCGGATGAACGAAATCCAAGAGAAATTAAAAAAGTTGTAATTAACATCCCTCCCTTCGGGGAGGGACAAACATTAAAAGCTATGATAGATTGGAATGATTGCCTGCCAACAAAAGAAATGCAGGCTGACTTTGAAAGATTCAAAGAACTAAAAACCACAGAAGAAAAAGAAGCTTTCAAAAAGGAAATGCAGGATAAATATAATAAGCTACCGGAAGCCCAAAAGAAAGCCTACAAAAAAGCATCTGAAGCTGGGCTAAAAGCAACAGTAAATGCCTGCAATGATTATATAGAAAGAGCGGAAGAAGCCATATTACGTGATAAACTTGGAGAATTGCCCGAAGCAATCTCATTCAGTTATATTGCAAAGAAATATTTTGGTAAAAGTAGAAACTGGCTATATCAGCGTATTAATGGGAATATAGTCAACGGGAAAAAGGCTCGCTTTACTGACAATGAACTCAAAACGTTCCTGAACGCTTTGAACGATGTTAGCGAAATGATTCATCAGACATCATTAAAAATCAGTTAAGCTCTTATTTGACACCATCCCTGCATTGAGCCGATGCAGGGATTTTTATTGTCTAATCGAAAAATAATTGTATCTTTGCAACATCAAGATAATACGGACATAATTCGGATTATTTTGGTTTGACTTTGGTGAGGGGGTGGTTCCCCTCACTTTTTTTATATCCACGATCGAACTTTTCATTTATATATTAGTACTATCTTATGTAAGCCTTCTTGAGAGTGTGTTGATTGTGTGTGTTGTTGATCGGAAGGATTACAAAACAAAGAGGTAGCTTATTTGGCTACCTCTTTCATTTTTTCCCTGAATGGAGTCATGATTGTAATTATTCTCCATATATTTATTGATTACCTATAATCTTTCTAAAATCCAATTCTAATTTTTCAGATATTTCATCAAGCAGAGAGTCTGATTTTGTTATCAAATCTCTCATATTTTGGCATAGTTCATGATTCTTATTGTGTTCATAATCTTCTTTAAACTGAGCATACATATCAATATTTCCTCTAACACTCTTAAAGAAAGAATAAATATCATCTCTTAACTTTGGCTCAAAATATATAATATTACATTGAAAATATTCATAAGCTTCCCAAAAGGCTTGATAACTATCTACTATTTTTTTATTAGAAGGCTCTCCTTCATATATTTTTTCATAAGGACTTATATACCTTCCAACAGCCCATTTCATTTTTTGAAATTTAGAAAATAAGACTCCAGCAGATTCACATTTTTTTTCATGTAACTTTGAAAAACGAGTTTGTTTCTTAAATATTTTTAAATCAAGTCCTATTCTTAATATTAAGAATATAATAAACACCACTCCTGCAATAGTTACTATGGTAAGACTATACTTTCCATTTAACAAATTCATTATAATATCTAAAGCATCTTTCATTATTATATCTTTTAGTTACGTCACAAAGGTAAGTTTTTAAATTTATGATTTAGAGAGATGTCACATCAAATTGCAAAATAGAAAGCCCCGGCCATTCGGTCAGGGCATGATTTCCGCCGTCGCGGATTTGGAATTAAAGGGATTCCGATGTAAAAGTACTACTTATTTCTCAACTTGGATACTCTCCATCCACTTATTATTAGAACTATAATACCTATATAAATTTTATCTTTATGTAAATCCCACCATGACAGTTCAATAACCTTTTCCTTTTGCTTCAGCACTGCATCTACTTTATAATTCAAAGAATCCAGACTATTAGAAAACTGCTGTAAAGTGATAGATAATGTTTCATCAACTTCCGTCCGTTCCTGGTCCTGCTTGGATGCAGTAGTAGTACTTTCTTTAATCGGATGTTGTTTTCCTGTTGAATCCGGAGCAGACAAGTAAACTGTTTTATTCTCAATCTTCAGATCACTCAACTTGTCAGTAGTAACCTTCGTTTGCTTACTTACATCTACTCGCAGTGATTCAATCATGCTTTGAATACGACTCAATTCACCGGAATAGTCTATCTGCTTTTGAGTTTCCATATTCCGGGAAGTCTTGCAGGAAGCAAACCATATTCCCGCCATCATGAACATGGTTATATAGATTAGAGCCTTCATAAGCCTAGATATTTAACAATACCCTCAATATGAATCCGAGCAATATCCTCTTTGCCCTCCCGAGACAAAAGGTACTCAACATCCTCTTTATTGTCCTGAAAGAAGTTTTCGACCAATACTGCCGGACAATTCGTATCGCGACAGATAGCAAGATTCTGCTGCCAGTATGGTTGTCCAGGCATAGGTTTACGGACCGATACTGGAATACTCTCTGCAACCTCTGCCAGACAACTAGCCAACTTCTTGCTATTACTTGATGCGTTGTTAGATACAAACACACTCCATCCCTTTGCGTTCATCCAATTTGCACCGGAACCGGCAGCATTACAATGAATAGAAACTAGGATAGCCTTCTTTCCTGTCTCTTTGTAGATTGCATTAGCCCGTTGGCAACGCTCAAACAAAGGAACATCCGTATCTTCTTTCACGATCCGTTCTGCATCAATACCTTTCTTGCGCAATTCAGATACTACTCTATCAGCAATTTCCCTTGAATACGCCCACTCTCTTAATCTCCCATCTGGCGAACGTTTACCAGGTGTATTTTCACCGTGACCATTATCAATCAATACTTTCATATTTTTTCCTCCTTATCTAATTCGTTCTCAATCCTATCAATAATTCCCTGTACATGTGCAGGTGTAGCACGTTTAAATTCAAAGCGTATTACATGATAGATAATACGGAACCCTTTGTTTTTAGGATAAGCAATAATCAAGTTTTTGAACGCATTTTGAAGATACACGTAAGAGAATACATACGTAATAGTCTTAATTACCAATAATGAGTTCTCACCGTCTCCTATCAAGGTCATAAATGTGAAAACAACCTCTATAATTACAAGATAAAGAAGAAGCTCTACCAAAGCATTTTTAAACTTACTCCACTTGAAGTTTTTACAACGTACAATCGAAACCCCATCAGCCCTCATTCCACACCAAATGTTGAATCCGAACATAATAACTAAAGCTATCAAAAAGCCTTTGGTCGGTGTCAAATAAGCAAGAAGAGAGCTGAACATAGACACGAAAATAATTCGTATCTGGTCTACATTAAATAGCTCATACAACCATTTCATAATCTCATCTTATAAGGTTGAAGCTATAAATGTTGATAACATTGTAATCAGCCCCGGAAGCAACACGGTAGCCAAGGCGTCAAGCCAATCAAAAATAAATCCGCACTTCTTTTGAATGTACTCAACTACTACAGCAGCGATAGCTGTTGTAGCAAGAGCAACAATAGCAGATTTACAGAAAGCAATGTCTAATGGAAAAAAACAAAAGACAAGCATCACAATAAAAACAAACATCCCGGCTTTCATGTGTGCCGGTCGGTTAGATTGCAAAATCCAATCATACAATACTTTTATACCCATACTCATAGTGTTTAATTATTAAAAAGAATATTCTGTATGAGACAAATGTATCAAGTATAATAACCAGTTTTACAAAAATAGAAAATCTTGAAAATCAATCCTATGATAAACCGCTATAAAACAGATTATTATAATTTTCGCTTTTTCAATTACAAAAAAAGGGATGCTAGAAAAGCACCCCTTAAAATAACCGATAGATTGAACTATTAATCCGTAAACATATACACGGAAAGATCAACCTTTTCTATTTCGTCAGAAATTGTATCTCCATACATTGTTAGACACACCCGATAACGGTCAATACTTCTTTGAATCTGTTGTATTGTAGGTTTTTCGGGATATTCCGAACTGGCAAAAGTTACAAGTTCTTCACCATTCTCATTTGTACCAACCACCCGGAAGTGATGACGTACAATCCAGGTTCCGTCCGGCTGTTGCTCTATCGGCTTAACAATCCCACGCGGTAAGATATTTTTTTGATCCATGTTTTTTGATATGTTTAATTAGTTGTTTTCTATGGTTATATTTATTCTTCAATACAAACTTTTCAAAATGTCCTTCGATATAAACATATTCCCACCATTCAGGAAGTAACATCGCTGCAATTCTACGGCGGATATTGTACGTTGCAAAGTGTTTCATCAGGCCATAATAAGAGTTCATCGTACTCACAAACTTCTCAACATACGCTTCTGCAAATCCATTTTCAGCTATTCTATTAAATTTCCTGACAGCGTTATATGTGTTACCAACCACCCTGTTAGATACATAAATTCTACCCGGCAAAATGAACGCCCCAACAAACAAGACTCCTTTCTTATAATGCTGAAGATACAGTTTGCGTGGATGCAACCGTAAAAGGAGTTGTTCTTTCAGGAAACCATCAAGAAGATGGACTTTGGACAATATTTCTTCCGGTGATTTCACTACGATACAAAAGTCATCAACAAAGCGTACATAATACATGAATCCCAATATTTCCATCACGAAATAATCATATACAGACGCCAGAAAGTTGGCTATGAGTTGTGACGGCAGGTTCCCGATAGCCACTCCTCTGTCAGGATCATTATGAAACAGACTTTTATTACTGGGAAGTCTGTCCCACATGGAGACGGGAGAGCGTCTGATACACTTATTTTGTGGACAATGAAAGATAGTAACGGCTAGAAGGTAAAGCAAACATTCAATATCATCGCCTTTATAATTGTCCCTTACGAATATGTTCAGCATCTCCCATACCAACGATTTCGAGATAGACATGAAGAAACTGAATAGGTCATCTTTGAAAATGTACGCATCGGCAGTATAATTCTCACTGACCTCGACTATCATGTTATTCAGATAGTGCACGGCAGACAAGCATCCCTCACCCTTCCGGCAGTTCTTGGAGACGTTTCCTTGTTCCCGGAAGCGTTCCTCTAAGATCGGCTCGATACGAAGAGCGATCCAGTGATGGACAACGCGATCAATAAAAGCGGCGGCAAAGACTTCCCGATATACAGGGTAAGTCCGTATGAATACTTTTGAAAAGTCCGGTACATATTCACCGTAAATAATAGAATACCATAGCCGCACCAATGCGGACTGATAATCATTATAGAACTCAACACAATCCGTACTCGTTCTTTTCTGTCTGGCACAATCTTCGGATGCTTCGAAAATACTGCTAAGAAGTATGTCATAGATTATATTACCTGTTGCGGCGAGGGGACGAACCCGGTTCGCGTTCTGGCGGTTGTTCGTGTTGACGTTGCCGTTGTTGAAGTTCACGTTCCAACTGCTGGAAGCCGTTGCATCCGCTATCTTAGTCTTTCCCGGCTCATCACCGGGGGGATGCCCAATAAATAATTCTAATTGCTCACCCATAATCTCCGTAAAGATTACAGCTCCGGCTTTGCGACTTGTTGCGATCCGTTAGCTTTTTGCCGTTGGAGATCTGCAACCGTTTTTTTGTACCAGCCGGTACTTTGTTTACCGATACTCTCTGCAAGCAGACAGATTTCGGCTGTTTGAGTCAGGCTGGTCAAATGTCGTTCTTCACACACTCTTAGCAGTAATTTCAATGCATCAAACTCACACAAAAACTTCATCAGATAATCTGCACGGTGCTCAAGGTTCATATCTGTATTTGCATAACGGATATATTCGCAACAATGGACGGCAAGCATCATCAACTCCGTACCAAATTCATACCGGAACGCCTTGGGGAATTGTTGCCGGGCATCAATGATAAGGTTCAGAAGCTTATACATCGAATTTGATATAGGAAGGTCTTGTGTAAGTGCCATGTTAATTTTTTAATATTTTAATGTATGTATTAGAGGGCGCAAAGTTAATAACTGTAAAGCAATTAACACAATTTTAGCTCAAAAAAGTGAAACTAAAAAGCCCCTACCGGGGCTTTTATTTAGCTAACTCTCTAAGGGATAAATAATTAAAGGGATAAAGTGTTTATTGCGGCGAGGGGACGAACCCGGTTCGCGTACTGGCGGGTGTACGTGCTGACGCTGCCGCTGCCGAAGTTCACGTACCAACTGCTGGAAGCGTCATATTCGGTACTAGACCAATACCAGTCATTTGTAAATATATTTTGATTGCCAAACATAGAAGTTATGAGCTCATTGATTTCGGTTTTATACTTGGCCATAAGCATAAGTTCACCCAATGCGGGCAGGTTCCACACGGTTGTATCTTCAATTCCGTCAGATTCAAGCGTACAGGCTTTATAGGCTCTGGCAACTTCGGCGGCAGGGGCACCGACAGTTCCCTGGGTGTCCTTGACGCCTGCAAGGGTTTCTATTATAACATCGGTATTTTCTTTGCCGTCGAACGTATCATAGAGTCCTTGGTTACCACTGCCGTAGTTTTTCAGGCCGCGCAGGTCTGTGCCGTAGCCGCCCCATTTGAAGGTTTTCGTACCATCGGCGGCGACACAGTCGCTTTTGGCGATAATGAACTGGTGACACTCGGCACGTAGCCGGATGCCGATACGGATATACTTGGAGCGGTTATTCGCGCTCATGGAGTTCCATTCGGAAGCCGTGAAAAAGACTTGTTCACCGTCTTCGATTCGAAGCGTAGCCAAAGAAAGGTCAAGAAGTGTACCTGCCCATTGCATATACTTGGCGATGTCACTCGCCGGGGTATTTTCATTGACGGTTGTAAAACCGATTGATTGCAAAGCCGCAACTTGGTCTTGTTTATTCAGGCGCATAAGCATTGCGTTAGCGATATTTTTATCCATTTTATTATATAATTTTAGGTTAATACTATTCAGAAGCAACAGCTCTCACATGGAGAAGATTTGAATTTTTGTTTTGGTTCGTAATACGTCCGGTATTCAGTTCGAAAGTCCAGGCGGAATTATTATCCCAAATCGTACTTGACCAATAATACTTATCGGTCATCAGCATGGAATCACTGCTCCAAAAGGTACGCATCATCTCATTGATTTTATCACGGTAGCGGTACATCAGAAGCATTTGACCGGATGACGGAAGGAACCAGTTGGATTCATCCTCGATACCATCACTTTCCAAAGTGTAGGCACGGTAGGCGCGGGCGGCTTCGGCAGCTGGCGCACCGATCACACCACTATTATTTTGGTCTTTCAGAGTTGCGATAATAAGGTCGGTATCTTCCGCACCCGTGAAGCAGCCATACATGGCGCCCAGTCCTTTTTGATTCAGGCCGTCTATGGCTTTGCCCTGACCGCCCCAGTAGAAGGTGGTAGTCATGTCGGCATTATAGCACTCCTGAGCGGAAATTACGAAGGAGTGTCCGTGGGCACGGATACGAAGACCGCGTTTGATAAACAACTGTTTGTTGGTAACCGTGAGGGAATCCCATTCCTCACGGGTGAAATACCATTTGGAGTTATCCGAGATGCGGTTACAGGCAAGATTCAAATCAAGCAAGCCAGCGGCCCACTTGATACGTTGTCCAAATTCAGATGCGCGGGAATTCTCGGTGACATCCGAGAAGCCCACGGCGTTCAGTGCTGCCACTTGTGCCTGTTTATTCAAGCGAAGCAGCGTTGCGCTTTGTTCATTCGTCATAGTTACTTGTTAATTAAATCATTAATATCCATATTGTCTTCAGCAAACCGTTCGAGATATTCCTCGTAGGTTTCGCCGTTATAATATTCAAGGACTTCATTGATGTTGTCCAACGTTACGTTATCGTAGTACGGTTCTCCGCCATAAGACTCATTATTGAACCAGTTGATCAGGTCGATGTAGGCATCTATGACGGTAAGGATGACAAGGCCGTCAATACCGGATTCAAGGGATTCGATTTCATCCGTTTCACGGATAACTGTCAGTTCATACGTGCCGTTGACTACCGGTTTATCCTGTCTGTTGCCGTCCTCATCCATTCCGGCAACTCCATATTCGAGAATGGCAAGAAGCTCGGAGCCGTCAGCCTTCAGGGTCATGTTCGAGATACGGAGCATGGAAAGTTTACGGGATGCCGCTTGTGAAGCGAGGACGTCACGGAGCATCTGAATGGCGTCAAGTTGAGGCGACGTTTCAAGACGCAGGCGTTGGACGTTCGGCATGGATTCTATTTGCAGGCCGGACGGGGCGGAAAGACCGGTATAGGTCAGTTCAGGAAGACCGACAAAACGGAGGCTTGTCATTGTTGGTGGAAGAGAGATGTCATTAATCGGAGAAGTCTCTGCAAGAGTGATGTTCTCCAGTTTGCTACCGGACGCATTGATATGGGCGATACGTGGGCATTTGTCGGTAACGAGCGTAACGATTTGTGTGTTCCGGATATCGAGTGATACGAGGAAGGGCATTTCGCCGCAGTTCAGCGAGGTAAGCGGTGCGTAAGAACCGATGGATTGTTCTGTATGGGTGTCAGAGCCCAAGATAAGGGTTTCCACAAGTTGCATGGCGGAGAAGCTCACCGTACTTGACAGGGAGATTTCAGACAGGTCGAGCAGCTTCATGCGGTCAGCCTGATAGATATATAGCAAGGCGCCTTCCTCATGTGAGAAGTTGGTGAATACATATTCTTCGCCCGCTTCAAGGAAGCAGCTTTCGGAAAGGTTGCCGCTAGCGTCATTGCCGACACCGAAGTAACCGTTTTTAGCAGCGACAATCCGGATGGTGGCGTTTGATTTGGAAGATACGCGCCCGGAAATTACACCGCTGAAGAAATCACCGGTTTGGAAATAACCGTCCCGGATACGCCAGCGTCTTTCGATGAAGGACGGAAGGGCGGTAAGTCCAAGACCTTGGAGGGCGTAGAAATAGATAGCGTCAGAGGTGGCGGTATAGGAGATGTATTTCCGTTCACCATCGTAAGAACTAACCAGTTTCTGCCATTTCTTGAGCCGTTTGTCAATGAAGAAATGCGTAGCTCCTTCGGGTGAGAACGGGTGCAGGGTGACGCCATCAATGGTCGCCTGAACGTTACGCATGGCGGCGGCAACAGTACGTAGGGAGAGTTCCGTACCGGATGAGTCAATCCACACTGTTTGTTGGAGATAGATGTTATTAAACAGAACGGAGCCGTAGCCAGCATAAGGGTTAGTGAATGTTTCATCGCTCGTCCGGTTGGGATCCACCTCGGCGTCAACCGTGCAACCACCGTCGTTATCCTTGCTGTTGAGCGTATCGCAGTCATAGATTTTATTCAGGTACATGCGCATGGCATCCTCGGAGCTGTACACACCGTCCGTTACGGAAGCATACTCTTCCAAGAACCACATCGGCTGCATATTCTTGGCACGCTGATCCGTGGCGGCAAGGTAGTCGGTGAAAATATCATAACTCAAGACACTTTCCGGACAGGCGTATTTATACATGTTTTCCTTCCATGTTTTTTGCCAGTTCCCACCTTTGGAATAATCACAGGAATCACAGAAGCGTAACCACCGGTAGAGGCTATACGGCACTTTCTTACCAAGAGCATAGTCAATAGCGAGCTGATCGTCATCAATAAGTGATTCAAAATAGTAGGTCCATGCAGGGAAGGTATCGGCAGAGATTGTCCCACCGTCCACTAGTTTCTGAACCCATGATGATTTATCCGTTTTCATGGCCATCATATCCTGAACGGAGCCAACGCCTTGGAACCAGTCCATTCCCTGATAGTTCAGAAGTTCGAAGCCTTCGACGGGGTTAAGGACATCACCGGTGACATTCCATTTGCCGTTTTCGTACTTCATGGAACCGGATTGCTTTTTCCAGGAACCGTCCTGATACCTCATTATCCGGTATGAACTACCACAATACAGGGAAAGCAGGTACACGCTATCCGTATCGAGTCCGTCAGTCTGTTTGAAGCGCGTTTCGATGGCATCAAGGGTTTCGCCGGACGTACCGAAGAACTCGATGAAATCACCATAATTCAGACAGCCTTTATTATAACCGGGGGTATCCTTGAAACCGAGGGCGAATTGTTCCCCCTTATCTTCCTTCCAGTTACCTTTGGCATGGAAATAGACATTTTGCAGACTGTCATCTTTACACCGGTAGGTGGCTACAGGGTGATTGGCAGTGGAGTGGTTCATCTGTAAGCCTTCGATGTGTAAGTCTCCGCTGTCAAATGTTCCGTCAAATGCACGTTGAACGGGCGTCATGTAGTTACCTGCCAAGGCACGATAAGTAACGTTCATCATTTCACAGGCGCCGCAATCGTTCGCATTGCCGGAATCGGAGTAATCGACTTTTACGGTGATGACATCGACCGGGATTGTATTATCACCGACCTGCACTTTGTTGATGGCGGCAAGAGCGATTGCCCGGCGCCCTTCTTCCGTTGTATCGTCCGGATTAAGCAGGATGATTCGGGTATCCTTGTTTTTGCCTTTGCTCTTGGCGAGGTAGTAGCGTTTATTCTTTACCGGGCGTTTGGCAGAGGTGGTTCCCTGGTTGCGGGTTTGGACACTCACGGCCTTGAAGTTACGCCACGGGCGTTCGGGGTCAAAGTAATAGAGCGTGATGTATATCTTCGTACTGGTGGAAGTGGTGCCGTCCAGTGCTTCTATATCGGAGCCTTCATAGGGGCATTCGACAATGTAAGGCATACCGCGTGAATAGATTTCGGCAGCCGACGGGCGGCTTTGGGTACTACCCTCGGCTGTCTGGCTTTTAAGGATGTCCTCAAAGGCGTATTCCTTCACCATTACCTCTGTATCGGTCAGACGGACAAGGTAGTTCTTGAACGCCTGTGCCCATTCCATATAGGAGTTCCAGGCCATCATGTAATAAAGATACAAATCACCCAGTTTGCCGTCCATCGTTATATACTTGGTTTGAATCAGGGAGCCGCCGCCCGGAACATAACCAAGACAGGCGACTTCCTCACCGTTGAGGAAGAGTTTCATCATGGAATATCGTGTGCCGTCACGTTCGACGTAGTTGCTTGCAGGTCCAACAACTACGGCTACGGTTATCTTTTCACCCTGCCGGTAGGCGCGTTCTTCACGACGGGCGACACCATTGTTACAGAAGATGCCGACCACCCGGCCGGTGACATAGAAGCCGGCACCGGACGTTTCATCATAGCAGCTAAGGAGCAGGGCATCATCATCGGTCACGTTCTTGGAAGCGAAAGCGAACTGGATGGCGGCACCGTTGGATTCGATGGACGAGCCGGCAAACGGGGCATGGTTTAATGACACGCCCACATTCTCGGCTACGCGAAGGCAGTTCTCACCCAAGAATGTGCCAAAACCGTTGGTAGTCCAGTTGGCACCGTCCACTTTCATTTCATAATTACCGCTGACAATGCTATGGTCAGTTTCCTGATTGGTACGGGATGAGAAGTCAAAGTTATAGATGGCGCCTTCTTTTATGGCGGCGTCAATGGCGGAACCGCTAACTGTCACCCGGACAGGTTCGCTAGTCACGTCCTTGCATACGGCAGTATAGTTGACCGTATCGGTGCCGTCAGCCTTGTAGCCCTGCAGTTGTTGTTTGACCTGATAGGTTTTGTTACGACTGGCAGCAATTTGTGTTACCTGCACGTTATTGGCTTTCACGCTGACGGGTGAAGTCATTTCCAACGGGTCATAACAGGCAACATCAAGTTCTACGGTTTCGTACAGTCGGACTACTCCACCGTTTTTATCATCGTATCTCAAGGCGACAAGAGGTGTGGAACTATTCGGGTCAATTACCATGACAGCCGTGTAGATGACATTTCCTTTCACTCCGGATGCGACATCCGTTCCTTGGATGCGCAAGGGATAGGTACCGTGTTCTAGGCCGAGGGAAGCAGGGCGGATTACAACGGAGTGCGAGTAGTTGTCATTTACAACGGTGGTAGACAGGGATTGCCATTCACCATTAATCTTGATGTCAACCTGGGCACTGATACCTTTATCAGAGGTGTTGTTTCCGAACTTATAGAGTGGAAGGCTGAAACTTTCAGTTGTCGGAGTAAGCAGAGTTTCAGGGGTATAGTTGAGCACCTGCACACAGGTACAGGTAATATCAACAGCTGTTACATTGACATTCTTGGAACCGGTGTTGCCGCTTTCGTCAGTGGCTATCAGCTTGAATTTCCGAGTACCGGCAGCCGTAAAGTATGTGGTGAAGTCCAGTTCAAAGGAGAAGTCCTTCATGTCACCGGAAGATGCTTTGTTGACGGTTTCAGTCCAGACGGTAAGCCCGCTTTCACGGTCTACGAGTTCCAGTTTCTCAATCAGGTTGTCAGAGGATTCGACACCGTTCGAGGTCACGGAACGAATGGCGGCAAAGGTTCGTAGCGTGGAGCCGTAAGAGCCATAGACAGGTGTCGACTGGAAAGCAATGGCAACAATGGTACCACCAGTTTGACCGCCGCCACCCGTGCCGATAGCGAACTGCACTTCATCGCCAAGGGTTTCACCGGCAGCGTTCTTCATCTGAAGTTTTACAATGCCTTCTGTTTCCACGTTTACGTCGAGGTTGGCCGGAACATAGGCATAGGCGCCACCAGTTGAAAAGGCGTCCTTTCCCCCTTCCGCCGGTTCATCGGAAGTTTCAAAAACGGAACTGCCACCACCATTCCCGAAGGGTTTCCAAAGAGAAGGGGTCGCAAAATCGGACACAGCACCCTGGAACTGCCGGGTTTCCATTTCATACTCGCCTGTTTTGTAAGTAATGATGAGACCCGTTCGCTCATATTTGACGCCAGATTCCTGTTGATAGGAGACAATGGCGGCAATAGCGGTTTCAAGGGTATAGTAGCCGTCTTTCAATGGGCGGATCTCATCAACAATGACGATGGGGTGTGTTACATCGTCAGCGGGCGTGCCGCTCTTCATATCCTCAAGGGCTTGCTTATCCTCGGCGGACAAAAGGCCGGCTTGTTCAAGGGTAGCAGAAGGCAAACGGAAGCTGTCATCCGTTTCTTTACCGGTTGTTTTGGACACTTTTTTGAAAGATACATTGAGATAGGAAGCGTCAGACAGGACGGAGAATGAATCAGGTTTGATTATGTCGGAAGGGATATTTGTCATTGCATCCTCTAAAGCCTTTCCACGGTCGCCGGGGAAGGCTTCATCTTCACTTTCCCCAAGAGACAACGGTTCAGGCAGACATTCAGAAGGAACTTTACTTTCTTCGTTCAAAGGAGCGATACCGTTCGCTTTTCCTATCCTTTCCTCAAAGTCATTTATTACAGAGGTCCATTTGCCCCATGTAACACTCTCATTGGAAACAATACCTATTCGTGAGATTGTACAAACTGTACCTAAATATACACCTTCGGCATTGTCTGACATGGTAGCCAGTTGTATACACGAAGTGAATGATTGACAAACCTTATTAAGCTCCAACCGTTCAATTTGTATATTTACAGGAATCTTAGACGAATCAACAGACAAAATACACCGATAATTCCCAATAGAAGAATCCCCGGAATACATTGTTTTTAATTTATCTTTAAAGCTACCAATAGTAGTAAAAGAGCCAATACTTTTAAATGGGTCAGTCAAAGGATTGGATTTATCAGACACTCCTGTTATACGTTTCAATAACTCGGCGTCTCCATCCGATAAATCTTTTGCAATCTTATTGACATTCTCCACTAATGCATCAAAATCACCATTCACCATTTTAGCAATGGTACTTGAAAGTAAATCAATAGATATTTTCCGACCGCCACTAACTTCAACGTACATATCTTTGGATAGCTCTGTTGTATCAGTCAGTTGCTCTATTGTAAGACTGTTTGTCTTCAACGCTTGTAACACAAGGCTAATAATCTGTTGTTTTTCTGTTTCTGTCATAATTCTCTTTTTTAATCATTTTCATATACCCATACAAGCTCAATGGTCATACCAAGATTATCTATGTCGCAATCATAGACATTATCAAGATAAAGTTGGAACTCCTTCAGAGCACCAATATCTCCACCGTTAATACCTTTCAAGACACATACACCATCCCTACTGATTACACTCCCTTCAATGAGGTTAGTATACGAATCTCCTTTATATAGTACAGCACGCAAATTTATCGAACCGTTGTCCAAATCGTTCTTTAGTCTATCCAGTCCATTAACTGTAAGTTTACCGTAACCTCTTCTACCAATATACTTGTTATCTATGTCAGTCGTCTTGATTGCAATCAAATCCCAATATGAATTTTTATCAACACCTGGGTGATGAATACTGTTGACAGTAACCATAGTATCACTATTAATAGAAACTCCAGTATTAGGAATAGCCTTAGTCATATTGATATATGCTCCGACCTCTGCAACCCCACTTTCTGAACCATACTTGATACTACGCATTCCTTCATCATCTGCTATCCTATAAGCACCGCTTTGTACACACCTCATAGCAAGCTGGTTATTCCATTCCAAAACTGGATTCATCGTTCTTACCTTCTGTAACATTTGATTGAACACAAAACTCTTCAATCCCTCTATTTGCTGGTTAAGTTCCGGAACATTACTTTCCTTTCTGGTATATCGAACACCATCAAAGTAGACGTAATTACAGCATAAGACACGATTCAATAATTCAGCAAACCACACAGGGCATCCCATCCCATTTCCAAGCGTGAATAATACTGTTGTATATTCGTGGCTGAATAGCTCAACAATATCCTCATCAGAGGTCACGAACTGCTCATTATCCACACCGAACGTCCATCCGTTATCTTTGAAACCACCAGGAACGCGAAAATCAAAAAAGTATTGCATCCCATCTATCCACCAGACAGCATCAAGACGCTGCTTATTATCTTTCATTGAATACTGAATAAGGCTGGTTTCTGATAACTCACATTCATCGTCCGTAACTTTAAAAATCTCACTCGTATTCCCATTAACTGTTACAGTATAGTATCCACATGGAAGCAATGAAATGTTATAGAAATAAAGAATCTTATCATCATTCATCTTCCATGAGCTTAATGATACAGGTGTAGATATATTACTTAAAAGATTATTAATGTAAACTATAGGCTCCTGCTCTTTGGCTGTCAAAATCAATTCAACAAAAATCCTGTCTGTACGTGCGAATAATTGCACATATTTACTCTTCGCTCCAAATTTATCGGTAGACGGAGAAAAAAACAGTGGGGTAAACGGGCTTATAATCATATTTCTAGGCTTTTGTTATTGAACGGACAAATAAATCATACTTCACTCCCTCGTTTCTCTCAACTGTACTACTCACCTCTTTGATGTAGCCCTCGTAAACTAGATCATCTTTTAAGATTTTAATCGTTTCATCATCTGTTGGTGGAATATCTTCATTATAAGTTGTGAATGAAACATCTCCACAAGTTATAATACCACTTTCAACGTTAAAATCATCTTTCATTCCTATACCATTGACAACAACATCACTATTACCGTCAGAAGAAGAATAAGATAGTTTTTTAGTGAACATACCAATATAGCCGGCATTTGCTTGCAATATGCCTCCTTGCCAATACATGGTATTAAACATCGTTTCAGGATCAAGTACACCACTTATTTCCCAACCGCTCCTTATAAGCCTATACTCTTTATATGTTTGTACTCCGCCATTATCATGTAATGTAGTACTGGCACAAACAAAAAACACATCATTGTCACTTTCACTATCCGTTGTATCTTGGCCTCTCTTTTGCGATAAGAATTCAATTCCATAAACATCAGCACGGTAAGGGCTAATCAACTCTAATACATTATCAGTTATATCAATGCCAGTAGTATATTCAGTAGTAAATCGGAATTCGTCACGACCATTCATACTTTCATAGTCCTGTTTATCATATCCTACCCTAACCAAAGAATATATTCTTGATGAATCAACCTTATACTCAAAACTAGAAAAGCTGCTATTTAAATCCTTTACATTGTTATCACTAAACAATTTGTCCCGGTGTTTAAAAAAAACAGTGACACCATTGATCACAGGCACAAAGCCAAAAACTGTTTCCATCCAGTTTTTAAACTTCGTATAAGAAGTATATAGCTTAGCTTGAGGGATTCCACGAATACTTTCAGCAGCTAATATCACGCAATTATCTAACCTTTCATCAACACCTGAAGCTATTTCACCATAGATACCTTCATTTCCACCATTCATGCTTTTAAGCAATCGGTTTAACACATCAATAGGTCTTATTGCATCCACATAGATAGGGTTAGCTCGAGAAGTAAAGCGTGTCTCAAATTTGAAATTACGAAAATAAATATTGCCAGTAGAAGCATTAACTCTGTTAAATGTTACCTTCAAATCAAAAAATAAAGCCTGCCCTTTAGTCAGATGAATCTTGATGGATTCATTCAGATTACTTGGGGTAACATCCCCCTTATTATACCCCCATCTTTTCAACTCGACTAAACGACCATCTTCGTAACGCCCACCTAGAACAATTTCAGCTTTAGTTGTATACGCATCACTATAACTGATATAGTATTCAAAACTAAAATTCAATACTATATCAATGTCGGACAAGGCTTTAACAAATACATTTGGATCATCTTTCGATTCCTGTGGTGCATCATAAAACTCAAGAGGTGAATCCCGTGACGGAAGTTCACCACCAGAAATATATAAGGGAAGCGAATATGTTATAGCTTCTACATATATTCCTTTGTCAATTACAATATATTGCAAAGAAGCATCATTTTCTACAGTATTACCACCTAATGTATGCGGTTGACTATAATTCATACTTACAGAATCATAATAAAGCTGATATACATCTTTTATCTCATCTACCGAATATTCGTACTGCGTTCCTTTGTTAGCCTTTATGATATTAGCGACACTATCATCTATCGAATTAATAGAAACAGTATTTCCATCATAAGTTAATGAACCGAAATCCAATCGACAACTAAAGAATTCTTCATAAGTATGAGAATTAGTTATAGTATAAACGGTGATACTAGCATTAGAAGCCAGGTATTTGCTCAAATACTCCTCCAATATGAGATCATAGGCTTCTCCCACAAACTGGAATTTTGAAGTAAAGGTTCTAGTTATTCCTTCAAGTCTGGAGCGTTTACGGGAAAACTTTATTTCATCCCAATTCTGAATACAAGATTTGGGAATTTCATAGATAATACGATCAACGGTAAGCACATATTTACAAAGCATTTTAACTCTTTTTGAATGTTCACGAGCAAATATATAGAAAAAGCCAACCGGTTTCCCAGTTGGCTAAATTCTTGAAAATCATACTTTGCCAAAACGCCACATAATTCACTGGCTATCAGTGAATAAAATATTATTTTAGAAAAAAGCGTTTTATTTATAGCTATTTTATATCATGATCATCCAAAGTGTTTAAACTTCTCAAACGTTTACTTCCAAATTTGTTAGATAATACACCATCAAAATATAATTCAGGTGTCCATTTAGTTAATGCCCCAACAACTTGATCAATAATGCCAGCTGCAATTCCCACATAAGGATTCCATAAGCCAAGTCCAGTAACAGCCCCAAATCTTAACCATTTGGTTATTAATTGTTCCCCTTTCTTAGCTATTAATATATTTTGAAGTTCTCTCCAATCATAATCATTCCCAGCGATCCATTCTCTGAATTTCACTCCATGAACATTCTCCCTGACCTCTAATATATCTTGAAGTGTTATTGCCCCTTTATAATATAAAATAGAAAGATCTGGAAGAGCTTTACTTTTTAAAACCTGATCAATATTTCCCATCAATGACTGATCTAATTCACGACCACTTTTCAACGTTAACCAATATTTAGCATTCCCTTCCATTCCTATTTCATTCATTCTAAACTCACGTGACCAAACCAATGTGCGTTCAAGAATAAATAGCCTCATTATAGTAAAAGCATCATCATCACAAATATTAAACAAATCTTCAGTTTTAAGATTTAAATGTGCTTTTAACACAGGAATATTTATATCTTCTAAAGTATTATCTAGTGCTATACTATCTAAATAGCCTGATGCGTCCTCCTCTAATAATTCATGATACAATACATGATATAAATAACTATATTGAGAAATCCGGTATCTATTCGACAATCTAGAAATAATATTTAATCGCGCACTATCTGAAGGAATTTGAGTATTCCAAAAAGAAAAATTCTGATCCTCAAATGCCATAATTTTGGGAGAAGACCAACCATCTAATATTTTCAATATATCTTTGGATATTAACAGACTCGTAGCCTCAATCCCAAATACTTCAATAAATTCTTCTAACGAAGTAATACGTATATATATTTTATCATGTAGTAATAATGAGTTTATTATATTCTTAATGAAATACAATCTTTCAGGTAAAATAAATTCAGGAAATGTATTACCATCCCATCTATCCAAATATACTCCACCTGATAATTTTTTAACTCTATATGAAAAACTATCTAACAATATTGCCATATCATGCTTATTTAGTGATAATACAAATATATAAATAAATTTCTATAAGAACCAAAATCACACAATATTAATAACCTAGAGCATGAAATATCATTTTTCTTCCAAATGAAATACGACTTCTTACAGTTCCGACAGGAATGTTCAGGATTTCACTTATCTCATCATAAGAATACCCACTAGCATAATACATCACACTATCAATACAACGGGATTTTTTAGCACACCGTTGTATTGTGGAAACCAAATCATCAAACAGTATTGAATGAGCTGTACAGTTAGAAATGGCACTTCCGTCTACCATATCAAGCCCTGTAAAATGTATAAGGGAATTTCTATTGTATCTTATTATATAAGTATTCCTCATTATAATAAGGCACCACGGTTGAAGTGGTTTAGAACAATCAAATTTATCACGATTCACAAGTAGCTTATAAACTGTATCACCGGCTAAGTCTTCAGCATCTTGCATGGAACAGCAGAATTTTCTTGCCACCTTTAATATCCAAGGATATATTTCTGATAATTCCTTTTCAAAGTCCATTGTCAGCCCTCCTTATTAGGTGTATCTTCGGTTCGCCATTAATGCACCTTTCCACATATTTCCGGTGCATGATACTTTGTTCGTGCATTTCCTTAGCAGAACGCTCGATTGAACTAATAAGAGTGCCTATATCGGGGGGCAATAAGGCAATCATTTTTTTTACCTCGGACACTTCTGCTGTTATCCGATTACACTTCGTCTCTAATGTACGTAATTCTGACAATAAAACATTGTATAAATGCCTATTTATACAATGGATGCTGTTTTTTCTATTCATAAAAAAGTCGTTTGTGATTCTAAAGGAGATGTACAAACGACTGTATGAAATAATTCGCTTTAATTAAAAATTAATCGAATTACAGCATATATGTAGTACCAATATTATCATGTGCTTCTTTTTCTGATCAATATTTCAACATCAGCTTGATGAACGATATTTGCGTAGACAGCAGCATTAATTACACGAGAATCAATACTCATTTTAAAGAATGTCATTAGAAAAGCAATCTCAGCATCAAAAGAAGAACGAATTTGTTCAGGAGTAGCCTTACTTCCTTTATGTTCCTCACTGCGTCTTTCCTCATTCCGTTTTTGCTCAAAAATTGCAGAATGAAGTAAATAATCAATCTTCGATATTACTTGTTCATCACTCATATTTCGGGTATCTACATTTAGTTGACCCAATACCTGACGAACATCATCATAAAAGCCAAGAGAAACTAGAGCCTGACAAATACGAAGACTCAATAGTTTGGCACGTTCTTTCAGCATATCCTCTTTGTCCATTACCATAGCCTTCATATTTGAAGGATTAACAATACTTCTGTATTCAATGAGCAATTTAGATGCTATCTCTTTAAGCGTACTTTCGGACATAGATTTGCAGTCCGAAAGCAAACAAGCATAGTTTCCGCATGAAAGTTCAATGAAATCACTCAATGTTATCTGATTTAATCTTTCAATCATGGCTATTTCAGTTTAGATAACTTATACAGTTCAAATTCACGGTTAGAAGCATCTTGGCGTTGCATTTTTAGACTCTTCATCAAAAGGAAATTTGTTCTATCAACCCTTTTTTCTAATCGGGAATAATCATTGAAAACAATGGTGTCACCGGAAGAAGATGCAAAATATGTCGGTGAAAATGTGGGAAAGTCCCAATCCGGTATATCAAAATTAGAGATATCTACCTTATCAACATCAGGAAAGACTTGCGCACCTTTAGGAATATCAACTAAAGTTGGAGTATCAGGAGTAATCCATGCTTTTCCAGAATACATGATAACTTCATGTTTACCGGCATCACCAACTAAAGCGGCACCGCCGGGATGCCTATCATTACCTTGAGTACCGTCTGCATAGGAAGGAATAGGAGTTGCAAGAATAGTTGCAACCTGAATTGCTCCCATGGCACCAATAACAATAGATAAAGGAATATTCGGTAAAGCTTCAGTTATTGCCAGTGCAGTGGCTATTCCAGCTTGAGCGACACTAGTCGCCTTTTCCCAAATGGCTTGTTTACGTGCCATTTCTTGTTTTTGTTTTTCAAGTTCAGCATTCTTAGCTTCAGTTCTTTCCTTGGCCGCACGCTTACGAGCTTCTGCTTCTTCTTCGGAGATTGCTCCCGAATCAGCTAGATTCTGTATTCGTTCTACATCCTTATCATATTTCTCATCATTAGCTTCCTGCTCTTCTTCTATTTTCTGAATCTGACCATCATAAATAGTAGAGACTAGATCACCAATAGCACCCACTGCTTGAGATGCAGTTTGAAGCCATTTTTTCAGATTCCTCTGACGTTCTTTCTGTGCTTTCTCATCCGCTTTAGTAACTTTATTGATAGCATCTATTTCCGCTTCTGCTTCTTGCTGGGAAAGGTCCGCTTTCAATTTCTGTAACTGCTCTGCAATCTTTGCCCTATCCTCTGCGCTCAAATTTTCGTTTCGAAGCTCCAACTCCAACGCATCAATTGCAGCTTCGGTTGTTTTACGTACATAATCTAATTTTAACTGATACTCAAGTTCTGCATACTCTTGCTGGGTTATTTCCTTAGAAGCTAACTGTTTTTTAAGAGCAAGCGTATCCATAACATATGCAGCATCCCGGATTTCCTGCTCATGCGCTGCATTCTCTGCTATTAATTGCACCTGATCGGATGCATGTCTTTCGTAAAGTTCTTGTTTCTTTTTTGCATATTTGTCGTCAATGAGAAAAACATCTTCACCTGTTTTCTCTGCTGCATCAATTTCTGCTTCACGTTGCAACTCCAACTGGTGCAATTTCAAATCAAGTTCTTCCTGGGACCCCTTTTTTACAACAGCAAGAGCGTTCTCAACATCTTTCTTTTCACGGTCAGAATTATACTTAATAGAGAATTCATCTAATTTATCCTGCATTTCTTTCGCCAAATTCTGACGAGTAGCAATTTCCTCTTTGCTATTACCCTTGACGGCAGCAATCTTCTTTGAGTAAGCAACACCAATTTTAGCAAGTTCTTTCTCCAGTCCCTCATCCATAAGAGCTAGTTCTGATTCCTGATAAGTTTCATGAATTTTCAGCTTCTCTTTGAGAGCTTTTTCCTGTTCACGTTTTTCTTTATCAGTAAGGACTGTTATACCTGAACCATTTTTGTCGTTACCCTTTGGACGGAACTTTTCTGCAATCACATCAAGTCCACGATTAAACTCATCGCTAGATGCTATTTTAAATAAGTTTTTAGAAAATTCCAACTGAGCCTTATCCGCTTTTTCTGCTTCCGATGTGTAATAGCCAAACATTTTAGCAGCACCATTCTTTATCCAAGACATATCTTCAAACTCTGATGTTGCATATTGAGCACGAGTTTTCATCCGTTTTAAAGCTTCTCTCTCTTGGGCCGTTACTTCAATACGTTTATTTTTCATTTGAATAACAGCTTTTGTGTATGCTTGTTCCTCTGTATCACCAGCATCAATAAGCCTCTTATATTCTGCCTGAAAATCTTTTTCTACTTCCAATAACTTTTTGTTCGCATCTTTTTTTGCAAGTGTTCTAAAATTATAATCTATCTTTTCTATTTTTTCTTCAGGAGATTTCAAATCATTGGCGATACCTCTTATTTTATCAGCCATCCAATTAAGAAACTCCTTAGCAGGTCCCGTTGACTCGGAGAAAGAAAGCATAAACGCTTCCCATGCTGAAGATAAGTTAGCAAGAGCTCCATGAACATTATCTCCCATCGTGTGAGCCATATCGCCCAATTCACGTTCTACACCAGTAATCTGTTCTCTAAGTGGTAATATTTTATCAACAGCGGTGAGAAAGGCATTAAAAGCGGCAACACTACGCTTATCAGTTAATTCAAGAGTAGTATTCAAGTCTACCCCTTTTTCTTTTAGCGATTTCAATCCTTCAACTAACTCAGGCAATGTTTTAACGGGCTTACCTAACGCCTTTGCCAGCTTTCCATTACTATCAGCTAAATTTAGAAAGACATTACGGGTAGCAGTAGCAGCCATTGAAGCATCAAAGCCGGCATCCGATAATTTACCCAACAAAGCCAAAGTATCTTCAATACTGAAATTAAAGGCTTTTGCAACCGGTCCAACAATTGGTAATGCAGTAGCGAGATATGAAAACGACAATGCGCTTTTGGTTGTTGCGACAGCCATCGCAGACACATATCTTTCAGTTTCTCTTGTATCAGCATTAAACATACGAAGAGAAGCACCTGCCAATGAAGCCGCATCTGCTAATTCTGCCCCGGTAGCTTGTGCAAATTTTAGAACGTGCTCTGTTGCATCTAATATTTCTTTTCGAGTAAAACCTAGTTTAGCAAGTTCTATTTGCAAATCCGTAGCTTCGGATGCAGTGTATTTCGTTGTAGCACCCAAACGTTGAGCATCCGCAGTTAACTCCTTCACTTTATCAGAAGTGGTTCCTAATATTGCAGCAAGCCTACTATTAGCTAATTCAAATTTAACAATATCACCTACTCCTTCACGCAGTTTTGTAAATAAAGCAACAACTCCACTAACAACAGCTTGTGCACCAATATATCCAGCAGCCCACCCTTTCAATCCTGCACCAACTTTGTTTAGCCCAGGAGCCATCTCCGTTTTAAGCATCATTCCAGCATTCCGGGCAATAATTCCCATGTTCTGCATGGACTTATTACCGTTCTGTATTTCAATCCATGCCGCCTTTACTTCTTCCCGATATGCCCCAATGGTCATTTTCTGTTGACTATATCGATCGGAATTTCGCTTTATGTAATCAGTGTTGATTCCAATAGTAGAATTAAGACGGGCAAGTGTACGAATATAGTTTTCATCCGTATCTTTCAAAACATCAACAGCCTTTTGTAGCTGCTTATTCATTTCCTTTGCTTGTGAACGGCTATGTACTTCCTGATTAGTCAAGGTAATAGCAGTTCTGATAAGTTTTAAACGTTCTTCTTCAGATAAAACAGCTTTCTTACGAGTAGTATTACCGGCATTCTGCGCTTTTGTCAAGTTAGCTTCCGCTTTAACAGCCTTTTCCAAGGACGCAGCATTATCCGAGTTTGCCTTGGTTAGTTTCTTCAATTCAGCAGCAGATAATTTCTCTACATTTAGCTTTTCCTCTATCTTCTTACTGACAGTTTGAGTTATTTCAGACTGTTTTCTAAGAGCCTCGGTTAATTCAGCAGATGCAGAGCCAGCCGTTTTTGCTTGGGTATTATAAAGATTACTCAACTTTTCAAGATCAGCAACGCCTTCTACATTTAGTTTCAAACCTTTTGCTAATTCTTTGGCCGCATTAACATAATCAGCCCTCACACGCTCAATAGTATTATCAAGCTCCACCAATTTCTGCAAATCGTTCTCATCAACGAAATCTTTTAATTTTAAATCTGCCATAATTACAGGTAATGTCTATATTCAACAATCTTTCCTTTTATCTCAACTCCTAGTTTATCAAAAGCATAGGTACCATCTTCTTTCTGATAAACGACATACATGCAACCATCCAAGACAGCTGCTTTCTTTGCAAGATCACTGATACGTTCCAGTTCACTCTGCATCTTTTTTATTTCGCAACTACAAGCCATTTTCTACCGATATCCACATTCTGAAAAGAAACGTTCCATCCAGGGACGGAGATACATAATATTAAAGTACTCTTTAGCTGTATCACCAATGCCTAAAATCTGCTCACCGTATTTCTTCTCAATAGAACTACCGTCCGTAAATCCTTTCGTTGAGAATCGAAGCCCGGAATCAATTCTATCGGCAGTTATGCTATCATAGAAAGTACCAGTAATAAAGAGGTTAGGTACCTCAACCGGACGCGGTGGCAAATAAAGCATCTCACTTCTAAGAGGTGGAGTTATCCTCTCCTTCCATCGTTTATATTGTTCCGCACGGTTCTGCCAGGGACCGGGCTCGTTAAAATAGGTGTCAGTATCATAATCAGGATTCAATAGATGTTCAGTACCGTCCAGACCGGAATATAATTGCTCCTGAATGCAATCAACGAGCACATTCTTATGTTCTTCCATACACCTAATACATTCCTCTTCAAACCCGGATGCAATGGAATGAATAACTCTATGTAATTCATCAAAATCTGCCATACAGTAAAAATATAACGGGCCGGGCTGTAATCACACCCCAGCCCGTCGGTTACTTAGTTATCGCATCGTACACTTCCGAGAGCTTCTTCTTGCGGTCAGCTTCCTTCAGTTCCTGCCACACGACTTTAATGTGCGCATTAATAAACTCTTCCTTCGTCATGCCCTTCACAGCAACCTCGACGAACGTAACATTATCTACCTTCATGACACCTGCTCAATACCTCTGATTCCTTTTTCATACAATACAGAAGGAGCTTTCAACGAAGGAACCGCCCCAGCTTTAGGAACAATGGTAATGATACCATCCGAATACGTAGCAGAAGTTACGTTATTCATAACTTCAGCAGCACCATCAGCAATAAGACTGCCAAATTCTTCTGTACGGTCATAACCACCAACAACTTCAACTATTTTGTAAGTATTTTCGGCCTCCAACTTTTGAAACACAACATCAACCAAGCCTTTAACGAAATTCTTGGGATTGAAGTCTAACTGCACGTAGTCAAAGTGCAATTGGCTGTCTTCCACATCTTCATGTGAAAAACTAACAGTCATCGCAGACTTAGCACTACTGGTCGGGTACTGTGTCACGGTCGGATAAACAGTAGACATCGGAATACCGGCAAGGATATCAGTGTCATCATTATAACCGATCAACATATTATCCTGATTCCAAAAGTAAACGTCCCATCCTTTATTGGCACATTTCAGAAGCTGGGCATTCAAAACCTCATCAAATTTCTTCAAAGTGAAGGTGTCTGTTTGAGCGCTTAGCCCGTTGTATTCACTTGCACCGTACCCTACAGCATTAACTTGGGGCTCTCCACCATTCTTGGCATACTCCAGGAATGGAAAAATAGGGTAAATACGCCCGGGACGGTCTGCATGGCACAATTCGAGCAATTTCTCACCTGTTATATCAGCAGGGAGTTTGACACCATGTTCCGCCAAGATAGCACCTTTGACTTTTTTCCAGTCAATACTACAAGCAGAACTACCAGTGTTCATCCGGGAACCCTTACACGTTCTAATCTTTCTCATTTTCTTCTACAATTAAGATTATTAATTTTTATTTCCATCGAGCGTATATTTATGGCATCAATCGGCTCGCTCACAGCCTCACCGGAATCTGTATAGGCTCCGTATCTGCCATATGAATAGTTTTCTGAATAACTATGTTTCACTTTTTCGTCATAGTCGCAGTCGAACCGGGAATCTTCATATAATACTTCCAATAAACGTTTATAGATTGGCCGAAGGATATTTTTAAAAGATGTGGTTCTGCGCATCTCATTGCTCCACTCTTTACAAGAAGAGCAAGCTATAATTAACGAAACCTTTGCTTTTGAAAAATAATCCGCGTCACCTCTATCCTCACTAATTGGAGTAAATAGTGCAACCAATGGAAACTTCCTTTCAGACTGGGCAGAAGACTTACTGTATTCATCTAAAATATCTTTGATATATTGACTGCTACCGAAGATGTAATTCAACCTTGGGGACTTCACAACTTTAGTTCCCCCTTTCCCATTTGGATAGAGGATTTCAAGCCCTTCTGGAAGTTCCTTTACAATCTCCTCAAACAGTTCTGTTATATCTAAATCTATCATAAATTGAAAGCATTAATTGGGGTCAAAAGATTCTTGGTTATTTTCACATCGAAAGGACAATCATTTGACATAGCCCATTCAACAAACTGTTTATTCTTCTCTACCATGCTATTCCATGTGCTTACTTGTCTCTTCAAAGGAGCTACATATTCATTAGCGCATTTCAAACGGACAAGCCCGGTTATTGTAGCTTGGGTGTTTGCATCACGAAGAATATGATATAATACATAGTCAGCGAACGGTTCACACAGCTTCTCGCACAATACTGCATATCCGGACTGGGATTCTTCCTTCTCTTCTGAAATATCAACTTCATCTGAAGAATCTTCCTTTTCCCGTTCAATAAGCTCCAAGTAATCTGTGATAGCTTGGGAAAGAGTCAAACCAACAACATTCCGGAGAAATTCGGGCTGAAATGCCTTAATATACCCATTTATCACCTCATTCACAGCAAGAGATTGGGGCGAAGGCATTTCAGCGACCGAAACATTCTCAATATGCCTGGGACCTGACATAAAATATGAAACATCAATCAACATAGCGATAGTTATTTAGAAGTCTTGCCTTTCCCGGTTTTCTTTTCATCTTCCACGGAAACGGCTTTATCATCTGTAACAGTTACCTCCTTGGCATCTTCCTCTTGCAAATCTTTTGAATCGGCAACCGGAAGATTCTTTTCATCAGAAGGCACCTGTACTTCAAGTTCTGCAATGCGAGCTTTCATTGTTTCACGCTCTTCTGTCAGTTCAACAATTGTCTTATCTTTCTCTGCAATGGATGCAGTAAGCCTGCCAATCTCTTCATTTTTCTCTGCAAGCATACATTCCAATGTCTTTCGGGCATCTTCTTCTGTAACAAGACCACATTCGGAAATAGGGATGAGTTGAATCATCCCTCTATTAATCCGAATGCGTTGCTCTTTAAGCACATTGGTTACATCCTTATCGTTACCTCTAAGTATGTAATCCATAATCCTACGCTTTAGTTATTGCAGTCTTCAATGCGGCCAAATCCCCATAAGCGAAAGCCCACGGCATATAAATCGGGAAGATAACTTCTTCTTGTGCCATCAGCACAACCTCATTGCAAAGCTTGGTCTCCACATCTTCACCCCATTCAAGTGTCAAAGTGGTATAATCAACCAAATTTGCGGCTTGGTTAAAGTCACCTAAAAGATACTTACCTGGAAGAATGCCACCATACTCGATAATCGGACGACCGGCAATATATTTCACCCCATCAACCATTTTAACGATACCAAGATTACGTCCTGTCGTATCTTTCTCTGATTCCATACCGTTAACAGTCATTGGATTAAGAATAATGGCATTCGGAAAATACTGGGCATATGTCATTGCGGCGAAAGCTGTTTTCACTACATCTTCAGAGTTGGGTTCCTCAATGTTCTTAAAGCCGGCTTCATGAACACTGAATGTCATTTTATCCGTAGCCGTTTCAGCACCGGAGAACGCGACACCAGGAATAAGGATACGACCATCTTCCATTTTCACAAGAGCGTGTGTTTTGTTCAGTTCAGTGAGAACAGCAGCACCAGCGAACGTGATACTCATTCCATCAAGAATCAAATCCTGTGGTTCTGCAAACTCTACAATCACATCCTTATCACCGTTATATCCGGTAATAGCTTTTACAGCACCGGCGGCACCTGTAACAATGGCTGTACTGATAATCTTCTCTACAGAAGTCACCCCAGTATTATTAATAATACCAAGCAAATTCTCACCATTACCGTCACCAAACAAGATGTTCCAGTCTTCTGCCATCCAAACAGCTTCAGGAAGCATGTTCAAGATGTAGGAACGAATGTACACTCTTGATTTCAACATACGTTTTGAGATACGGATATGAGTACCAAGGCGCTTAGTTCCTGTCTGTATCTCTTTTACCTTGATGCTTGATTCAGGCAAACGCCCATTCTCTGTTACAAAACGGGCATTGCGGTTGAAAGCATATACTTGTGCATAGGCAAGTTGAGGGTATGCAGGATCAGCAGTCAACGTCGTTAATACATCACGCATATGCAACTTTTTGTTGGCAACCTGAGTCACAACACGTTTCTGTTGTTGAGTAATCAACAAATCACCGGTGTAATTGTCAGTCATGGAAACGACATCTTTCAAGGAGAAGCCGTCAAATTCTCCTGATTTGCGTGTTTTTCCTTCTGCGAAATCTCTGAATTTTTCAGAATCAAGCATCTCGTTCAACTTCTCATCGAACTTGTTGATAGTATCCATAGAAAGACCTTTCTGCTTCATTTTCTCGATACTTTCACCTAGAGTTTTAACTTGTTCTACAAGTTGCTCGTTGTCCTTTACCAATTGCTGGAACTTTTCTCCATCATAGGCTTTCAATAGATTATTGATGTCACCAAACTGTTTCGTTACCTCCTCCGGTGAGGCAAATCCTTCAAGTGACTTGTTAACTACTTCACACATCATGCCGACAATGTTTTCCATGAAAGTTTTCTGTTCTGCCGGCAGACCGTCTGTTTTCAGATTAAAATCTGATACTGTAAATTTTTTAGGCATAAAATTTAAATTTTAAGTTATTTATTCTCGAAACAGCTATTCAAACTCTTGAAATCGAGTAAAGTGCCATTATCAGCGGCTTTAATCGTTACTTCATCGTTCCCATTTTCCCCGTCATTCTTTTCTTGAGTGTCAACAGACGGCTCATTTTTTCCGGTGGTATTTTCAGAAGTGTTTTGCAGAATAGCATTCGAACGATATACTTTTCCCCAACAGTGGGGACATCTTACATAATTCATAAGGTCTTGTAGACCCTTTTGAGAAAATTCTTTCTTTTCTGATTTGACAGAATCAATAAGAGAAATTACTTGGGTTCTAATCTCCGGAGTGAGCTTCTCTATTTCTTCCCTTACAATGTCCTGTGTTATCCATCTCTGATAATCAGCAGCATAATCTAATACCTGTTGGGCAAAGGTATGCTCTGTTTCTGCATCATAATCAAATTGATGACCACAATGAGGACATGAGACAACGGCACCACCGTTGAGGCTCTTCAGTAATAAACTTAATTCCATATCGTATCCTTTTAAACGTTCATCACTATATCCATGCTGCAAGAACGCTTTCCGAATGAAATCAACAGCCTCCTTTACCTGGTCGGCAGTAGCAGACTTAATATTCACAAGGAAAGTCTGGGGATTACTCCCCCAACTTGTCAATGTTGAATATTCCATCATACGCCATTCAAGCACTTTACAGGGATCAACAGAATCTCTTTTAATGGCCTTGACCCCAATAGAATGTTCAAGTGTTCTGCCATTCTCTGCAAACAGTTTATAATCAGCTAACGTATCACGGCCAATCTGTTTTTCAAGATTTAACTGACCGACCATAACCAAATTACCTTCTGTTTCCTTACCACTCAACGGAACACCTAACAACTGGTCTGTACGATGATTCAGGAACCAACGCATCCGACCAATATTTTCTTTCAATGTCTTATTGAATGAGCCGGGCATAGATATGTCATTTTGTGAGTCCTTCACACCGATACCATTCACCGCAACGGTAACGATACCCTTCTCATCAACATCATTTGCCTTTGTCTTGTACTGAAGGCTTTTGATTTTCTCTTCCATCTTTTTCATCTCCACTTTTAGTGTTAAAAACTCGATTTACTTTATCCAGTTCCTCATCTGACATATCAAATTTCAATTTGTCAAACAAGGGATTTTCTATCATACTTTCACCTATTTGGGCACGCCAGTCATTGAGCGTTATAAGCCCACATGAGAATTGTTCACGACAACGTTTATTTATATTTGTCTTTACGTCCTCGGATTCTTTCAATCCTTCCTGCAAACAATCAACATCAGAGAAATCACAATCCAAATAATATCCCCCTCCTTCAAGACCAAGGAAAGCTGTAAAATCCTTGCAGAATTGTTTGGCCATAGGAATAACAGTTGAACAATATACGCTCTTTTCAGCAGTAGCCTGATTGCTAAATGTGGACTGGTCTTTTCGCGGAACAAGAACGGCAGGGATGCCGTATGCCCCTGCAATATTTATTGCATCAGCCAAAGTCTCTTCAAACGGCTGTAACTCTGCAATAGAAAGATTAGTACGAACAAAGTCAATATCTGCATCTGAAATACCATAAGGTACCTGGCCCTTCCTTACACCATACTTCTCAAAATTTTGCTTCAAAAGCTGTTCCTTTTCATCGTCAGTCAACGCTATTGAACCGGTAGCATCAGTTTTCTTACTTACAATAAAGCCCAATCCACCCCGCTTTACATAAATCACATTTCTAGCTTCATATACAGCTATTAGATTTGACATTGGCTTATTTTGGGAAGCAAGACGACTTTTGGACTTCAAGAACATAGCCCCTGAATAGAACTCTGCACTTCCGTCTCTATCATGCCATATTTGGTATGGAGGAATTTCCAAACTACCATTCCAACCATACTCCAAACGATAGCTACGAATAATATCTTCTGTTTGGGCAATACCAAACAATGGCATATTCCCGTAAACAGGTTCTACAATAGTCTTATCAGAAGGTAGCACCCAATAATTATCGCAATATCTCCATTTTTCAGCTGTAGAAAAGACATCAGGCATAGCGGCACGAATAAAGCTATTCCCTGTACACAATTTATAAATATGGTGCTGATAAATCAATTCTTTCCAACGCATCAAACAATTAGGACGACTAAGTATGCCATTCATTCGTTTATTCGCCCATACTATACTGTCATCCTTAGTTTTCTTCAATTGAAAATTAGCACCTGCAATTCGCGATGCAATATAATCGATCGGGAAAAAGACTTCAGGTATCGTACTGAATAGCGTTAGATAGTTACTGCCCGCTACAATAGGACTAGTAAGGTCCTCAATGTATGCAACTGACCATTTTTCAGCCTTGCCACTTTGAGTATCTATATCCTTATTTTCAGATGAAGTAACTATTTCAACTTCACCTTTAGTCTTAGATTTCTTTCCAAATAGATTATCAAAAAAAATATTCATTGGGTTCCTTTTTGAGCAAAACTAAGTAAAAAGGAAAACCGTTTTCCAAAACACTAAAATCTTGAAATTACGAAAACATAATACCAACAATATAACATCCTTATTTTCAATCACATGTAACGTAATTCAATTCAAACCTAATTTTACAACGAACTGTACTAGCCCACTCAAAACAGCACTGGCCTCTTTTGTTTCACTATCTTTATTATAGTCCATCAGGTTATTCATGAAGGCAACATATTCCGTATCAGATTCTACTTTTGATGCAGAAAAAAGAATACTATTTTTCACATAATCAGATGTTGCAGCAATACGCTTATCTACATCCGGAAACTCTTTCATTACACGAATCTCCTTGTTTGTACTAGAACGGAGTTCCCGAATAAAAGGGAAATAAGCATCCGTACATTCAATTACACATGAATCAGATTCATGGGACAAAATAGAAGAACGTATATCTTCTGTTGAAGTAGTATCCATAAATACGACATCAACAACATGCCATTTATTTCCACATCTAAACGCTTGTATAAGAACAAATTTCCCATTAACATTCGGCATCACATATAGAATCTTCTTAGTGTATTTACATTCGGTATCTGGATTGAAGAAATTAATAGTGCCATTACAAGCATACAAGTTTCTTTTTCGCCGGTTACTAAACTCTATATACTGCTCACTACACAAATCCACAACGACATATCGGAACGTATCAGACAGGTGCCCGTGCTCCTCATAAGTCTGCAAGGTAGTTTTATTCTTGACCTTAGTTTTAAGAATGGCACCGTTAGCATCTTTCTGTACGCTCATGTAGTCCTCAATAGATACCGAACATGATTCGTCAATGTATATCTCTATACCGGGAACAGTACAATCAAAGATAGCATTGATAAACTCACCGGTCATGGCAACACTCGGATTCTTGTTGCCTACCTTATCTTCAATCTCGAATCCTTCTTTCTGCAATGTATCTATGAATAAGTCCATCCAGGAACGCTTCTCATCGTCAATGCTGTTTGCCGCTTTCGTTGATGCATCACCATGTACATATAACCTATCAGAATATTGGATAGATTTCAGATACTTTGCAACAAGTTTGGAAGCTTTCTTTACTGTATTGTTGGGGCTTTCAGCACACGTTTCATGGAATTGCCAAACCTTGGTACCAGTTGTGAAATCGACCTGCCAATATGATACGCTGATATACGGAAGCACGTTGTTATCGACAGAGATATGAATAGGTAAGTCCGGAACATACTTATGCTCACCGGAATGTTTGCCACGATTGAAGGAACCGAAGAACTCACTACCGGTACGAATGACACCCCATTCTCCCAATGCGTACACATTGTAATAGTCCGGATCGTGAACTCTATCATACTCAAAGTCGGCAACACATTGCTCATCATAGAAACCATACGTACCGTCAGGACTACCAACAACCCAAAAATTATTCAAATAGGTAGATTGGATAATAACTGTATTAGGGGCCTGTTCCTCGATTTGCTTAGTACGAAGATTAAGTATTTGCCTGGGTGCGTTCTTTCTTACGGATTTGACCTTGGTAAGTTCTTCCGGCAACTCTTTGCCGGCAATGGTAACAGTCATCGGTACATCATGCCATTTATCTTTATCAATAAACTCTTTCTTTATCCAATGGCTTTCACTGATCGGGTTAAAGGTACAAATAATCTGCTGCCCTTTCTTACCACGCAAACGCTTACGTAGCTGCTTGAAATCCGGATGCTCGAACTCTGACCATTCCTCTAACTGAACTCGCTTATAGTTAGAGATACCTTTTATCTTCTCCGGATCGTCAAGACCGGAGAAATCTATCTTCGCACCATTTACCAGACATTTAATAGTATTCTGTTGAAATTTGAACAAATGGGAGATGCCAAGACCGATCGCAGCGACCTTATAATCTTCATAAATGGTTTTGAGAATAGAAGCTCCTACCTTACGCATGACAAGAGTGTTCTCACCATCCTGTAATGTCTGTATCAGTATTGTTTGTGCCACACTATACGACTTACCGGAAGATGAACCTCCATAGAGAATGATAAAACGGATAGTCTCATCATTCAAGTACTTCAATAGATAGAATCCGTTAGGATTTAGCTTCTTATAATTTATAACCATATTGTTCTAAAAGTAAGGTTTCTCCGTAGGATGAATACCGGATTTTGCAGTTCAAATTGTTCTATTCTTCCGAATTCTCATTATCTTCAAATCCGATACGAAGTTCACCGACTTTATTTCCGTCTCCACCTTTGATGTTGACATTCTTATCGGCTTCCCATCCATTCCAGGCACCAAGAATCCGGGCGGCTTCTGTCTTGCCGTTGAACTCATAATTAACCACTCCTCTATTATTCTGAATCTTCTTCAACGCATTACGGGCGCGCTTTGGAAGTTGGGACGGACTTCTCATCTTTGTTTTCCCGGTAACAGGGTCTACATAATGTAAATCATCGGGATCAGCGAGTACAATATCCATTAATACCTTCTCGACCGTTTTCCTCTCTACTTCAGTCTCTTTCGCCCTCTGTTGCTTAATCTCACTTATCCTTGCACTAACCTTGCTATTGGCTAACAATCTGCTAGCAGCACTCCAAATCGTTTCAGGTTTCATCTTTGACGCATCATAAGACATCCTATATGCTTCACTAGCATTACCTTCTGTATCAACGTAGTATTTACAGAATTTCTCTTGCTTGAATGTTAATGGTTTCTCTTGCTTTCCCATATCATTTGTTATTTATTCCTACGAGAAAAAGAAGCTGCTCTCTATCCTTTAAAAGCTCATAGGTGGCAAGCAGTGTGCTGCCAGTTGTTAATATGTCATCATACACTATTATTTTCTTTTCCTTTATCGGACGAAGAAGAAAGAATTCTGGATTCAATCTATCTTTAGTTAGGCACTGGATTGCATTCTCATAGAATGGTATTTTCACCGCCCCCGCAATTTTCGTACAGATAGAGGTTGAAAAATGAAAGCCCTCGTAGTGTCTCCGTCGCGGTGTGGTGACTATACACCATCCTTCACATCCCCCTACAATGAAGCGGTGGAGAAACTCACACGCTCTCTCTGCAAAGAATGATGCAAGTTCCTCCGACTGTTTAATTTCTGAAAAGCTGGTACCAGTCTTGGAACGGGTGAACTGGGAGATGTAATAGATATCACCCTTTTTATGAAATGATACCTTTTCTTTCAGATCACATAACCGTTCCTGATGAGACCAGCTCTTACATTTCACCGCTTCCGGCTTATCCCAGTCGTCAATACGACATATCTTTCCCTTTCCTTTCATCAAAGATCTTCTTTACTCCGTCCTCGACAGATGTGTAAGACAAAGGTACTAAATAGATATCCCGGTTCACCGACTGCTCTAAATTGTCAAAATCCCGTTTTTCATTAATTAGCTCAATTTCAAGCGGTTTGTAGTATCTTACTAAAGAAGCAAAATACATAGTAGTCACAGGTTGGACGTTACAAATATTGATAAGTTGCCGGTTACAACCCACCGAATAGATAAGCCCCTCAATGACATCATCTATGTAAGTGAAGCACCGGATATTCTGACCACAGTTGTATAATGACACATTTTCCTTTTCCATCAGGAACCAGAGAAGAGTTCTTTTTCGCGGATTAGGTCCATATACATTATGCAGCCGGCACCCGGTCGCAGCCTTACAATAGATAGATGCATACTGTTCATCGAAATACTTGCTTATTCCATACATAGAAGTGGTATTCTCCGGATTAGCCGTTGACGAACTGGCATATATTAACTTCACATGATTTTGATTGCAAGCATCAGCTACTCGCATGAAAGTATCAATGTTATCTCTCCTGATTTGTTCCAGGTTTCCATTAAACACACTGGTTTGCGCCGCCAAATGGAACACACAATCAATCCCCCCATTCTTCAGGAGCTCGCATACTTCCGTAGCTTCAGTACCACACTTTCGATCAAGTCCTATGACTTCAACACCTCTTTTTGCTAATTCTCGGCAAAGGGCTTTACCAATAAATCCCTCACTGCCGGTTACAACTACTTTCATCATCACAAAAATAAAAGGATGTATCAGATAACCGATACACCCAGGTTCAACATCAAAATTACTTATACCAACGTCCACCACAATATCTGCATACAAAATAATCCCCCATACTCGTTATTTGGACTTTTTCATCAACGCATATACGACACATACAATTCTTGTGATACCCGTCTGATTCAGGTTCCTGGATTCTATCATATTCCCAAAATGATAATTTCCCCTTTACCGGGATAGGTTCAGGGAATAGAATAGGATTAGCCAATACCCAATTATATACACCTTTATCCGCCCAAATGGATGGATGGTTTTGCACACAGTCTACAATCTCCACACTACCGATGATGGAGCCAAAAGGCATATTTCCAAACATGGTTTCTTTAGCTATTGTAGCAAATGCTGCCTTTGACTGCGCATCAGTTAGGTCAACGCTAAACTTTCTACCATGGGAACCGGAAGCATGAATAAGGACACGTCCACGGAAATTTGTTCGCCAACTCCGGTTCTCAATATCCTTGATACCATGAACGATTAATGAGGCCCACGGTTGCTTTATTGTTATTGCTTTCATTGTTCCAAACTTTTTTTGTTACTACTTGTTTAATAAAAAAATAGATTATATGAGAACCAAATTACTACTTACGTTATTCTGCATATCATTATGCCTTAACATTACTTCATGTATGTCAGTGAGGGTTCACCCACATAAGGATAAAACAATTCCTCCAGGACAAATAAAGAAAGTGACAGGCAGTAAGTCTGCGAGATATTATGCTCCGGGGCACAATAAGTAGAATCGTTATTCTTCTGTTTTACGCAAATCCTTGATAATTCTTCAAGAACTTGCAAGGTTTTACTTGGTCTTATTCATTAAAAAAACTTGGTCTTTTAACAAAAGTACATTTCTATTCTTTTGTTAATAAAAATACTCACTACAAACAAACCCTTTTCGCGGGGTAAAGTCTTTAAATTCACAACTTCTAAAAATCCACTTTTTGTCAGCCCATCCAGCTAAATCCTTTTGCCATTGAGGAATAATTTGATGAGGATTATTTAAGTCCCGGTAAGGCTGGCAATGTGGTAAGAACCGCCCGCCTTTTGTTCTCCAATGATTAACGCGGGTAAATGCTTCCTTAAAGTCATTCAATAATATACAGTAGAAAAAGTATTCGCCCTTATAACCATACTTATCAATCAAAGCCGTAGCCCGTTCACATTCCGCGATTTGTCCCGGTGTATCACAACCGAATCGTATACGCTTTATCCATTTCACCTTTGCAAGCAACCGGGCTATATCATCCGTTACCAGCCGGGCATCTAATCCCTGATTAAAGTCAACCCGCACGCCCATGGAGATTATTTTTTCAATCTGCTGTAACCCGTACTCAGATGCAAGTACGTTGTTATCCATAAGAATCACATTTTTTCGTCCAGCAGATACTTCCGCAATATCCATGTAAGGAGTGATGTTTCCTTCTTTGGCAGGTACAACGCACCATTTACAACGATTAGGACAGCCCCTTGTCAAAAAGCCATAAGCCAAATTCTTATCAACATTATACAGATCGTAATCAGGAATCATTCTATCAATTTCCGGTAGAAGAACCTTTTTTATGTCATACCCTGTACCGCCTTTCTCGACTTGATCGGCATTGATGTAATAGCCGTAATCGGGCGTAAAGCTAAATACTTTTGCAATGTAAACCTTATCATAAGAACAAAGGGGATTATACCATTCTACATTATCACCTATTGCCTTGTGATAGCTACTTATCTTCATCAAAGCTAGATTAGGATAATTGCTATCGACTGCTAATATTCCAATATTCATTACTTTTTTAATTATATAATTCTTACTTTTGCGCTGCACTTCTAGGGTTTCTACTTTCTTTCACTAGAATGGCTATTATCAAGATAAACAGAAGAGGTGGTTAGAAGTCTCCGTGTGGGAGATTTACGCTTTGTCATCAAGATAGGTTAGTTTGCAAACTTATAAAATCCTAACAAATGGAATATATAATACTCCTTTTGATAACAATCATTGGCGGTGTAGCTGTCCATCAGATTAATAAGATGATAGATAAATATCTTGATTAAACAGCTTTCTGGAAGTTGTGCCTGCTGATTAATAATTAGCAGGCTTTTTTTACGACTATACTTTTACTCATTTCTATTCTGTTATACTCCAATTATCTCATCATTGATACGAAATATGCTATCACTCACAAAATCGTATATCTTATACATAAGTTCTGGTTCTTCTTTTTCCGGAGAATAAACCATCACCTTTTTGCCTGCACCTTTCATCCATCCGGCTTCTGTATTGGCTGACCGACCACAAGGAAGAACCATTACGCACACATCAGCCCATTGCATACCATTGAAATCAGAATTAAATCCTTTTTGTGCAATCGGATGATTGAGAGCTTCTCTGTATTGTTCTGTTGTCCATTGCTGCCAATTAGGATCTATATCAGACCATTGAAAACCACCATTGCCATGAGGGGGATTCCTAAAGTCATATACTTCGTGACCTTTATTTCTGAGAAACGATACAACATCCTGTTGATATGAGTTTCTCCAACTACTTGCTACATAAATCTTTGCCATACACTATAAGTTTTATTTTAAAATTATTATTTTTGCATCGTTGTTGTACTTGTGGCCGAATGGATAAGCTCCATCTGACAAATGGATATGTAGGTTCAAATCCTTCCAAGTACGATTATTGTCAAATTAAATATTGATAAAAATATGACACCAGTACTATTAGCTATAGCAGCTGGGGTTATTTCAAATTTATTATCAGATTATATTACCAAAAAATATCAGAAAACAACCCCGGCAATAATATACAACATCACCAATATAAACTATTATGGAGACGTTCAAAACGTTTATCTTGGCAGGGTTGAAAAATAATTTTTTGGAGGGAGCGGGTTTTTCCCGCTTCCTTTTTTATTCATTTCTATATTGTTTTGAATTACTTTTTTATTACAACTGCCATAGTACTAACAGTCGTTCCACTTTCCCTGAATTCACCGGCTCCAATTTCAAAAACTTCTCCATGAACTTCTTCCAGCCATTCCCGGAACTCAACACATTTCTTTTCAGACGCAAATTTCCAATGCCGGCTGGTTATAGCCGCAAGAATTCCACCTTCTTCCAAGCGTTCATACATAAGTCTTACATGGTCAATATCCTGATTACCGGAAAATGGAGGATTAGCAATAATCTTAGTGTAATGCCCTACACTGTCTTTCGTAAAATCTTCATCAAGCAATATTACGTTATCAAGTGTATGAAGGAACTCCCTGTTTTCCGGCATCAGTTCATAGCATTCAACTGTTACTGACGGGCACGACCGATGAATCGCTTTTATCAGAGCACCACGTCCGGCACTTGGTTCAAGTACGGTATCTGTTTCGTGAATTCCACCGGCAAGCATTACCAGCCAGTCTGCAATATCAGCAGGTGTTTCAAAGAACTGAAAATCTTTTTGCAAATCGCATCGCTTACCTTCTTTCAAGATGGAGAACACACGTTCCGGATTAAAAGGGAATGTGAATCCCTGTATCTTACCTCCCTGCCATGAGCCGCCAGCTTCTTCTATCCATTTCTTTGCTTCAGCATAGGATTTCTTATTGAATTGTACTTTCGGAAGTTTAAGAACACTATCCTCAAGAGTACAATGCTTCAGTATCTCTTCCACATTCCATTTCTTACCTTCATCAGCCTGGCTCTTCCTTTCATCAACCGGAGCGTCCGGCGCTAACAGTGAGGATATTTTCGTAATAACCATATTACTCGCATCCATAAAAGTATTAACACAGGAAAGCGCTTCCATAAGAAATTCAGTATCAACATATCCGGCAGCGTCATAAACATCTATGCCTTCAGTCATATCCGACAATTCATTGAGCTGGGCTACACTACCACGTAACATTTTTATTAAAGTCTCTTTGTTGTTCATCATAACTTTTTTGTAAATAAATTCTTGTTGTATCTACACTACCATGACCAAGAAGGTCTGCTAATTGAATTACATCTTTGGTTTTCTTCAGGAACATTTTAGCAAAGAAGTGCCGGAAGGCGTGAGCGTGCATTTTTTTCGAATCGATACCACAATGTTTACCCCATGCTTTCAGATGCTGTGAAAGACCTCTTTGAGTCAACGGCCCGAATCTCCCAACAGCAAGAGTACCGGACTTGCCTGTCTCCTTTATATAGTCCTTCACTTCCCTCTGCAATTGCTTTTGGAAAAAGAAACGCCGATACTTATTCCCTTTCCCTTTCAAAACAACTTCACCGATCACTATATCCTCCCACGTGAATTGCTGAAACTCCGAGAGCCGAGCTCCTGTAGTACCCAATACCTTAATGAAGAAATAGTAATCCTTGTTGAGTTTTGTTTTCAGATACTCCAGTAACCTATTATATTCCTCTTCTGTCGGCACATTGTTTACATCCAACTTGCGTTTCATTCTAGGTCGTTTCAGTTCAATAGGTTTCTTCACCCATTTGGAGAACTTCTCAATGGCTGTAATACGTAATCGAATGGTAGCTGGAGAAAGTTTTTCCTCTTCAAGGCTTTTTATAAATCGTCTGCAATTATCCATATTTAGTTCATTGGCGTATTCAAAATATTTTCTCAACGAGGTATAATAGACATCAATTGTGTGAGAGGAATAATCATTGTTATCAGTCAACCATATTATAAAATCATTAAGCAGTTTCTTATTCTTCTCTGAAATAACCTCAAGTTTCTCCAAAGGCTTTACAGCCTTTTCCCGTCGGCCATATCCGATTTTAAGATAAGACAATAAATCACAAACAGCCTCACACATAAACGAATGGCGCACCATAGCATCAGCATTTTTATGTTTATATTTATAATAACCACGACGATTGATTTCTTCGGAATTTTCAAGAAAATCAGTCACATATTTGATGTATTTCCCGATGCTATCATAGCTCCTACCCGTCGTATACAGGTAGGATATGTAATCTACCAATATTTGTTTTCGTTTATCATCCATTTTTTTGATTTGAGAGTTAATACTTCTTCCCGTGCATCTTTTCACGGAGTTCGTTATACTTCATTTTCTGCTCGATGTGCCAAAGCAGGTCTATATCTAAGTGCTTGGCAAGCCCGAAGATTGATAGTATCATATCATTCACGGCTGTAGGTAAATCAAATATTCCGTCATACCTAACAGGAAGTGTAGAGATGGAATAGATTGATTCGGTGAAAGTTTCGTCTTTACAGGCTTCTGCCATATCTTCAATACAGTCATCAATATCTCCGTTGGCAAGTTCAAGGTTTATTCCTCGAAGTCCTGCAAGATCAAGCAAGCGGATAACAGCATCAGCTAATTCTTCTTCGATTGAACCTTTAATGGTTTCGTTATATGCAACTTCGTAACCGCGCTCTTTGGGAATGTCAGAATCCAATCCTTGACAAATGCGGCTGTTAGCAATCTTCTTATTATACCGATCAACATTAGCACGCCTTCCTTTTCTATCTGCTTCCACAGCTTCCATCAGTTCAGAAATCACAAGGCAAAGAAAATGATTGTCACTTAGCTCTTGATCGTGAAACCCATGTTCACAAGCTGTTTTATATGCTTTGTCTCTTAATTCATTTAAATTCATTTTACTCATCCTTGTAATGCTTAAATATATCTATCCAATTCCTTTTCTAATAATTCTCCATCTATTTCAGGAAACAGCCTCAGAACTAAATCCAAAGATTTGCAATAATTGTTACTGTATTCTTCAGTATCCATTAATCGAAGTACCATAGAACAAAAGATACTTTTTGTGTCTTTTAATTCGCCTTTCATCAGCAATTTTGACAGTTCGATAATTTGACTAGTAGGATTATGAAAACTTCCGTTTATATATTGAAAAATTAGTCTTCCTTCAAATTGGCATATTTCACAATCTAGTTCACAATCAATGTACTCTATTTTACCATTTATGAATTCACAATAAACACATTCACTATTAGAAGCAAATAAAATTGCAAAATCATAGATATCATCACTATTACCTACAATTATTGAAGTAGATTCAAGAGTTTCCGAAACACCATTATTCCACTTTGCATCTTCAATAAGTTCCCTCACATATTCTTGAACTCTTGTGATGTTCTGCTCTATTAAATCTTTTTTACTCATAATTTCAATTCAATTAAGTTCGATTATTTTTTTGCAATATTCTCCCAAAAAACAGCACCTTCAGGAGTATTATAAAAAGGGAATGAAATAGCTAGAAACCGATGAAAGCAGCAATCAACATCTAACAAATTGTTCATCCGTTCTTCATTTGTCATTGAGAAGTCAGGACACTCAATATTAAATGTCTCATTTGCTCTTTCTGTATTATATTTCCATTGATTGAAAATACCTAGTCTTTCTAATTTTTTTATTTTTTCATTCCTCTTCATATTGATTGACTTTTAATGCTTTACATCTATAAAGGTAATCATTATTGACAAGTTTAACAAACAGAAACTCCGCCTTTTTAACGCCATTTTATTCAGTCTTTTTCTTCAGCAATTCAAGTACTTTTCTTTCCCCTTCTTTTAGTCCATCGACGTAGCCTTTTGCATGTTCACCGGCATTATATACTATAAAAGAGAGGATCAACAAAAACAGTCCGAGCGAACGATGCCAGTATGGAAGTTGGACTGTGAACGGCTTGATTGTTATAGAAAAGTGTCCTACATATAGCAGGAACACGAACAAAAGCACACATGCAATAATTGTTGTTTTCATATTACGTAAATAAATTAAGTTGAGTTGTAAACTCAGGTTTATAAATTCTAAATTTACGGTTAAAGAAAGTCTCAAAGGCTGTTACAATTTCAGAGATGGTATTATCAGTAATGCCTAACAACTTGTCATCGGCAACTATAAGGGACAAAGCCTTGTCAAGAGTCATCCTCTTCTCAATAAACAAGGAATATACCAAATATCTACGGGTATATTCCCCAGCCTTGAGTGACTCAACTTCTTCAGGAGTGGCCTTTCTCTTGTACAATACTTTATACCAATGTGTTTCAGCAGTACGAGCACGCTTTTGTCTCGGTAACAAGTCATAAAACACAGCTATTTCATTCTTCTTAATAGACTTGTGTTTTTTACGAACTCCATACATTACGTAGGGAATATCCCAATCTGGATGGGTTCTTCGATATTCAAGCTCTTTCTCCCGGTCAATAAGGTCTTGCTCAAAGTCTTGTTTCATTAACCATTCCTCGAACCAGGCAGCAAGTGCTTCTTCTCGATTATAATAATCTTTTCCATTTACACATATGGGAATCATAATAACTCTTTCTATTGCATTTCACGTTTAAATCTTTCCTCTAAATCAAAAATGGTTTCTCCACTATTACGCCGATAAGGTCTATCAGTATTTAACTGAAGTTCTTTCAACTTTTTCCAATACCATGGAAGATACAAATACATATTCTTCAACTCCTTCAAGTTCTTATTTCCACAACACCAGCAACTCACACGATCAAGTAGCTCATATAGCCTTACTCCATCCTCATGCCAAACAAAACCTTTTGTGTAACAATACTGGAGTGCATCTGCTTCAGTAATACCCCAATCACGAAGTGGTAAAACCCGATTAGGTCGATTTTCCTTTTCAAAGCGATGGGTCTCATCGGCAGCAATACCGACATAATCAATTCCGTCTTTTGTGTGAGCTTTCAATGCACGAAGTTTTTCACTCGTTCCCCACCGGCATGTTCCCCCACACCAACTATATCCCTTTTTATGAATAATATTGGTCCCTCTTTTCTTAACCGGCCTTTCAAACATTGTCCAAAGAAAAGGTTGCTCCGGATGCAGTTCGGTATATTTAATGCCAAGTTTTTTAAGAATTGGAAGAACAGCATCACGAGTGTTATAGATTGCCTGAAATTCCATACCTGTATCATAGAAAACGACTTCATCCAACTGATATCCTTTTTCTATTAGCATGAAAAGCATTGCCAAGGAATCCTTTCCAAAGCTGACTGAAGCATAATATTTCATACAAAAAATTTAATAGACAAATCACTTTTTCTTCTTTGCCCTCTGATTATTAATCTGTGACATACACATACGGCACCAGGAAGTCAACAAATGATATTCCTTACCTTTTCTCACCACTATACGATTGTAGAACCGGTTCAAGTAGAAGTAATTTCCGCAATGGGTACATCTTTTCATTTCACGTCCTGAATCATCTATAATCCGATTACGCGGCTTACGATGAATTAGAGTACAACTTTTACACTTCTCATCAGTTTCGCGGTGCCGCCGGCAATGTGATAAGGATTTTGCTCCACATTTAGCAAACACCTTACAATCTCTACGAGGTATTGATTGACACACATTCATGGCTTCCTTGCATTCAAGAATTTATTTACTACACGAGAAAGTACATCCTCATTCTCCGGCATCAGCCATTCTTTTGCAACGTTCCAAGCAATACTCATAGTAGGATTGAAGTTATCCTTCCTGACAGTGTGATGAGACAAACGTCCTTCAGTGGGCTTCAAACCCTTATCATGTAAGATACACAGTCCATTCTCGAAAAAAGCACAATACTCCTTACCAGCAACGGGCTGAATCATCGGAATAGCAATATTAATAACCCCTAAGAATATACCAGCAGCCCAGTTCGTCAGCGCTAACCTGTCGGCATAACCTGCATCAATAATTCGTTCAATATCATCAGGAGTACCTAAACATGGCGTATGACATTGTTGTTTACAAACACTGCATGAGCATTGTACAGGTACACGACCTGAAGCCCTCATTACCCTTTGTAATGAGATTTCTTTAGATAATTCTCTCATAGTAAATTATTTGAGATACTACAGATTAGTAAACATCGCCCCACAGTTTTATTGCAAGTTCGTATTTCTTTTGCAACTCATTCACTTCTTTTTTTGCATAAGTGAGAGTGTAAGAGTGGCTACGTGGATATTTGCCGGACTTCAATCCTTCATGATATTCTTTTGCTTGTTCCAACTTATGTTCGTAGAAATCTATACTTTCCGGCATGGACAAGTTTATCGTATTAGCCCTTTTTTCCCAATACTTCGCAACTCTTTCATGTTCGGCAGCCTTATCACTAAGCTCAACGCTTTTCCCCATGTTATTCCAGGCATCATCTATCATTTTGCGATGTCCTCGTTCGCTATGGTGTCCAACTTTGATAGGCTCACCCAAAGAAAGGAAATCACGATGCTTATTTGATTTCTGAAAATACTCATTACTTTTTTGTACAGCCGATGACGCCCATTCATGCCTGCGTTCCGCTCTTTGCTTAGCCCATTCTTGAACATTAAAGCCGTCAGCTCTAACGATGGAATAATAGTAAAACCCATCTTTTTCGAAGATTAGGTTAAATACTATACTTTCGTTCTCCTTACCATACTTGGTGGTAACTTCAATAGTTTCACCTTTTTCGTGCTTCTCATCACACTTTGCCAAAAATACATTTGGCGCAAATTTGTAATACGTGTTCATTTTTTTAATTAAATTGGTTTGACTTATATGAAATATGAGAAACCACAGCTACTTAGCCGTGGTTTCATCATTAAATAACTTTGGTTGACTGGGTTGAACCAAATCATCGAATAAACCAGGAACACGAGGTTGTAACGCCTTGTATTCTTCCTGAAAGAATTCTTCTTTGGTTCTCCCATGTTTTTTACCCTTTCGTGTATGTACATCGAAAGTGTAATCTGGGATAGGAATAGGGTAACGCCTGACATCATTTATCCACTTTTCTATATCAATATCCTTTCTATCATAGATGAAGTTTTGCAAATGATCCGCATCACGATTCTTTCTACATTCACAAAGGAGAATAACAGCTTTACTCACAAATATCCTCCCTTTGGGTTCAGTAGCAGTCTTGTTTACCAGCTCATGCCCCTGCCACAATGCTTCTATCTCTTTAGTAATGATTCCATAGCAATCTTCAGCACTAATGGTAAACAGACGCTTCCACACATAGTCGCGGTACCCACTCGCCCAAAGTTCCAATGCAAAAAAGCCGGCTACCCCGGTGTCGGCTCGCCTAATGGCTTTCTGCATTGCAGAACTCACCTCAAAGAAATCATATCCGCAAACTGTTCTTATAATCATAATTCTAATTTAATGGTTTGACTTTTAGTTTATTACATCAGTAAAATTAGCTAAAAAAGGCGAATATGACAAACAGAATGGACGCCATTTAAACGCCTTTTTTACAGACTATTAGAATTTGAATTTGCATGATATATTATATTGAACGAGCTGCTTTGTTTTGTCTTTCCCATTAGTGGTTGCACTCTTTAGCAAAATACTATCACCAAAATTCTTTTTGATAAAGAGGATAGATTTACGTTCCTCTTCCTGATTCCTTATAGAAGCAAGCCCACCAGCGTTTACAAAAGTGTTCTTTTGCTCAAAATTATACCGCAAATCGGTTAAAACTTTACGTTCTTTGTACTTCATGTAACAAGAAATCCAAAAATCTTCCTTCAAACGTATTTCCTCATTCCACCAAGTGTTTTTGTTATAGATTACTCCATAACTGCAACCGGTTATCATTTTCGAAAGAGAAAGAAAAGCGGATTCATCATACATTACCGGCGATATCCGAGCGGTGAAGCCAAACAGATGTACATCCATCATACTGGCCATCTCAAATAATGACTGAATGATATTGGTTATCTTATCTTTATCCTTTATCCGGCTAGGTTCTCCTTTTTCCACATAAATAGGTTTGCAGGCATGGACATCATCATCAAGCATGAAAAGTTCTCCAAAATGCTTTGCCATCCAATTACGTTTCGGGATGAGGCCCATAACGTCGTCAGGATGAGTAACAATTTCACATTCCGGGTTAAATTGCTGATATAAGTCAGCTTGACTTTCAGCAACGCAAATGATAGGATCGTTCACCAACTTTTTAGCGAACACCCGGTCATGACGTTTATGACTTGGTATTACTATCTTGCAGGGCATGGCGAACGTCTTTTATATCAATTACATTGGATTTACTTATTTTCCCGGTCTTGTACGACTTCATGTGCTGCATGTCCAGCCTTTCACGAAGCCAGTTGCTATCTACCTCATTACTTGAGGTGATGATAAACAACTCATGTTTTTCGTCATACTTTGGAATGAGAGGATAAATGGCTGTATCATCCGTGATGGCATCGAAGCGCTCTTTAAATTCATCCTCTTTCCTCTCCGGGGCAAATTCGATGCCCCAGTCTTGGAGTTCCGCCTTATTCCACTCGTTTTCCATAACGTCCAAATCATTCTCACCAAAATTGACATTATCTTTAGTGGCATATTCCCTCAACTTCTTAACGGGGGTATCAGGTGCCAGAATTTTACAAGGCAACTCTTTATAACCTAACTCCTTGCAAGCCCGCAAACGTAAATTACCACAAACAACAATATATCTGCCATCATTGTAGGGAAAAACTATAAGTTCTCGAAGCTCAAGCATCTCTGGCGAATCCTGAATGCTTTTCTTCATCGCTTCAAAGCGGTAATCACGAAAAAAACGTGGATTTTTCGGCAATCCCGTGAGCTGCCCCTTATTAAAATCAAGTAGGCAGACTTGAATAATCTCTGTCATAACTAACTATATTAAAATCAACAACACAAAATCAACAACACAAACAGTCAGTAACAACACCTAATCATTTTTTCTATCATCGAACTCTATCTTATCTTTGATAAGCTGTTCAATGTCCTCACAACCAAATCTTTTTAAATAGGCAACAAGGTAAATTATCATCTCGGCTGCCAATTCTTCATCTTCCGAATATTTAGGAAGATTATCACTCCTATATTTAGAAGCAATATCGAATTTTCTCCAAACGGCTTCAATTCTTATGCTAAACGCTTTTCTTGAGCTATGCTCATTCATCTTAAAGCGCTTCCTCATGATATTCAAGCATCTCTGGGCAAACCTATTCAATGTTATCATATCGATCGGGTTAAATTGTTAGACTATGAATAATCTCACACGATTCTATTAGGTTGGTCTCTGATGCGAAACCAATGAACATATTCTTTATCTATCAGCATACTAATTATTTATTTTGAGGGGTCTGTTGTATCTAAATATTTCCTGTACTCTAATTCTGTCTTAGCAAGATTGATTACGGTATTAACCCCTTGGAAAACTTGTTTTGCTTGGCTCACTTTACTAGGATCTTCTTTCACATCCTTTATTTGTTGAAGAACCAAATTTCTCAAATCTTGTAAAATGGTAGGGTTCACTGTAGACACCTTATTCAACCGTTCATTTGCCAACACGACAACTGTATTTGTTATTGGTCGGAAACGGTTCAACTTGGAAGCCAAATCAAACATACTAAACACTAACACTTTGCCATTATTCAAGTATATCTCAACTTCGGTACCATCATCACCGGTACCGTCACAGTAATTGAGAATTACTACTTCTTCATTCTGATAAAGGAACGGTTTATTAACCATTTCTTTCAATCTATCTATTGCTCCATCAATCATGATTCATTTTTTGTTGCTTTATTAATCTGTCTACTCAAAGCTCCTTTTAGCTTGATGAGATACTGAACATCTTCCGGGTACCGGGCATACATTGAATTTTGGGTTTTCATTTGTTCAGAACGACTAATCATGTATAAGTTATCTATACAAATATTCTGCTTATTTCCATCTTTGAACTGAATATTGTACCCAGGAGGTATTTCACCATTATGCTCAATCCATACAAGCCGGTGTTTAAGCTCAAAGACATTCGGTTCAGCAGTTTTCACTTCAATGTAACCATCACGGGTTATACGTTCATATCCAACTTCTTTATGGTTCTTTGGGATACATCCCTTTTTGAAACGTGTAGCTTTCGTTTTTTCAATTTGAGCATCAGACATGTATTCCGTTTGCTTGCGTCCTTTATTCATTGGTTGGTGCCCTTTGGGGAAGAAACCCTTTGAGGAATGTTCAAATAAGAACTTTACAGATTTTCTCAATTTTAGTTTGAAAGCCATACCAGCAACCGCACTTTCAGTTGAACCAAGCATCGAAGCTATTTCAAGATTGGTATGATCGGGATAAAGAGCTATTAGCTTTTGTCTTTTAACCGGACTCCAAACCCTCACGTCTGGCGAACGTTTTAATTTACGTATTAAGGCTTTTGCCTTCACAGCCTCAGGTGTTTTGTCCAGGCGACCAGCAAGCTCTTTTAAATTAGCAGTTGGATACTCGCTATCAAGTATAGCGAGTTGCTCATTAGTCCAAGTTCTCATAAGCATATCAAGAAAGAGAGGAAACCGTTAGGCTTCCTCTATATTATCGTTATTTAGCTCTTTCAGTCTTTCTTTGAGCTTCTTTTCTTTCTTATCATATGAATCCGCAAGTTTCTTAGAGAGCGCTTTGAAATCATCCGGATATTGTTCTGCAAAAAGGATTTTCTGACACTTTTGCAAATAGGAGTAGAAATTCATATTATTCGATGATAAGCATTCAGCAATAAAGGCTCTATACCATTGGTGTCGGTCAGCTTGGTTGTTCTTGACATAATTTACAAAATCACTCTCACCATTCCATTTTTTTAAATTCAGTTTTTCAAGATAAGTACTGCTACAACCGCTAAGAACCAGCACATCAAAAACAAGTTGTTCATTTTCAGAGAATTCTTTTGTTCTCTGATAATATGTTTTCTCTTGCGCCCACTTGCGCATTTCTTCAGCAGACTTCTCCTTGACTATATCCTTCGCTCTTTTTAATTGGGCGTTTATTTTTTCCCTTTCTATCTCTTTTAGATCGGCAACGGCGGAAGTAGAGGAAGCCGTTTCTTTTCTAACATAATAGAAACTAACGTTAAATTCGGGAGAATAATGTCCAAAAAATGAAAGACAACGATAAACTTCTCCATCTTCAAGCATTTTCAAAGTGCGTTCATCATCTTCTGAATACCAGCACTTACATCTAAAGATTTCATCAGGATCAACTATTTCAAATCCAAGTTGTTTAACAGCTTCCAAAGTTTTTTCATAGAAAACCTTTCTATCTTCTCCCCAATATGTATCGGGACGTCTAGCGATAATTACTGTTTTTCCAAATGAAAGAGGTTCGCCAACTTTAACAAGATGTTCATATTCTAGTTGAATTTTCCGCGTCACATAAGCAATCTGTTTTTTCTCATAGCAAGCAGCATTGATACATCTAGCATCCTTACTATTCATTTCATAGAACAAACAACCATGATTACACGTATTATTCTCACATTGAGAACATGATTTAATATCGGTATTTTCCCAATTATCGGAATCATCTTTAATCCAAGGTGCGTTACCAAGCTCCATGAAAGAATTACTCACAAATTCTCGAATCATAGCAGTAGTACATTGTTCTTCCTCCTCCTCATGAAACTCTTTTTGAGTATCTTCATCCAATTTAGAAAGAATCATAGCACCGGACAATGGTATATCTCCATTTCTTACCCGCTCTTTTAGTTCAGGAATAAGAGAATTCAATTTAATACGGTCAAAAACAAACCGGGTAGACTTTCCTATTTTAAGAGCGATATCTTCCAAAGTTCGTCCTTTTTCAGCCAACTGCGCAAAGGCAAAAGCTTCTTCGATGGGATCAACATCTTTTCTTTGAAGATTCTCGGTAATCATCGCTTCAAAAGCCTCATCATCTGTCATTTCTCTGACAATGCAGGAAATAGTTTGAAACTCCTCTGACTTTTTACGATGGGCTTTAATTTTAGCAACATTGGCTTCATCTTCTTTAGCTTTCAGAAGCGATATCGCTCTGAAACGACGCTCACCACAAACAATCTCATACGAACAGGGAATTGTTGTGACATCACCAGTCTCTAAGTCAGTCACATCTTCGGATTTGGCTACTCTGACAGTGATAGGCTGCAATAAGCCTTGTTTCTCAATGTTACTTGCAAGCTCTTGAAGAGCTGCTTCATCAAATGTCTTTCTCGGATTCAAAGGAGAAGGACTGATAAGGTCAATTCTAACGTTTTGTACTTCCATAATTTTTAATTATATTGGTTTGACTTTTAGTTTATTACATCAGTAAAGTTATCGTAAAATGACAAGTTATGCAAACAGAAACTTCGCCATTTTAACGCCATTTTCATTGAGGTTTATTACGTATTTGAATAAATCCTCTTCTTTCAGTTTCCCGAAGAAGTTCCATATCTTCTTCTCGTATTTCAGCAGGAGTTTCACCGTTAACACTTCGATAAGTTCCAATACCGAAACGCTCTCTGATACGAGCAATTTTATCCGGATCTTTAGTAACCCAGTAAATTATAACTTTCATAGTAGCTATATTCTACGGCTCTCGCCACACAGAGGGAGAACATTAAACGTTTTAAAGCGATCCACTAATCTTGGCCCAAAACGTTTCTTAAATTCGGCTATGCCAAGATTCGATGTTATATGATACTTCTTGCCGTATTGCTGAAAAATCTCATACCGGGCATAAAGAAATTCATCAATAACTGAATCGAGGCTGGTACCATACGATTTTTGATTTTCCGTTTCCAGACCGATATCATTCAAGCAGATATTAAAAGGATTTGGCTTAAATCCTTTGGATTGATTCTCATTGTAAGTGTACAAGTCAATATGCCCATGGATTTTATAATAATTCATCATTTGAGTAACAGACAAGTTTTCAAAAGCATTGGGGTTACAAGTAAGTTTCAAATAATCTGCAAAAATCTGCATCAACATTGTTTTCCCGGTGCCAGGTTCACCAACAAGCAAAAGATTCTTATGAACCTTGTAATTCTCTTCCGGAAACACATTTTGAGCATACTGACATCCGTTGAAATAGTACAGAAGAAACTGAATTAGTTTAGAGTTGTTATCATCAACATCAAATTTTCTAAACTCCCGTTCCGTATAATCCGTACCAAGGTTAGAAATTAAATTCCAATGGCTGTAATACTCTTGCGTATCAGTTAAGTCATATTCAGAAACGTTCTGAATACTTTCTTTGTGCCTTTGTATCAGATTCTCTATCTGTTGGAGCGTCAGCTTGCGCTTGCCGGCTTCCTTCTCCATCAAATTTTGAAGCTTGCTTGATAGATTCTTTTCCTCTTCCGTCATGGTCTAATTCATTTTTTCGATTTTCACGTATGCGATCCAGTATCCAAAGGTTTGCTTTGGAATCCCACCGTTCAATTTTCACTCCATTGGCATTCTTCCACCCTATCGAGTCAAAGTGATTAAAGAATATTTCTGCTTGCTCTTGCCAATCATCTAAACGTTCCGGAGCATTTTGCTTTATGAAGTGTTGGATAACCTCATCAAGCGTAGGAGCAATAAATTCTTTTGCGACTCTTTTAGGTTTCTCCGGTTTAGAGGGTGGAAAAAGCTCGCCAGAGCTACTTTCTTTCTTACCCCCTTTAGGGGGTTCTTTCTTTGTCTTTGTCTCTGTCTTATATTCTTCTTTAGGGGGTATGGGGGAGCTTTCTATAAAAGGTGTACCTAAAGGGTACCCTAAAGGTGTCCCTAAAGGATGCCGTAAAGGTGGTATATTCTGCATACCTTTTTGTACACCTTTTATAGAATAGGTTGATTTATTGCCTCTTCCATTGCCTTGTTTACATTCAATAAGACCTGCTTGAACTAATCTATTTCGGGCAGACTTGAATACTTTCACCGACACTCCCACGTCAGATGACACCTTTGTATCACTACGTGTCCAGTTATCCTCCCAGCCTAAACGATTCGCAATTTTTAGCAAGTAAAAATAAAGCCTCGTTTCACAGCAGGAAAATTGCCAGCTTTCGTCAAGTTCCCAAAACCTATTGATAAGTTCAATATAAGTCATATCAATTTATAATAATTCCGTAAGACATTGTTTATATAAGGTTGAGGGTCAGCTTTCAGATAATAGCAAACGCTATTAATGAACTCAATCAACCCATGACAAACGACATATACACTACCATATTTCTCAACTAATGCCTGCCACTCTTTTTGCTCATCAGACTGCGTTCCGGCACGTTTACCTTTTACATGTGGAGTTTTCATCTCTATGCAAAGACTGCTCTTACCACCGCGAGGAAAAAGCAGGATCAAGTCAGCAACACCAGCGATGGCACCTTCATATTTACGCATAGCACCGCTTTTCTTTGTCCTGACGCCGCCGTTTGGTATAGCAAAGAGTAAAGGGCCTACATTGGGAAACGTTTCTCTGAACCAAGTTACACAAATGTGTTGTATCTTAGTTTCAGAATATTTCACCTCCAATTTACGAATATCTTCTTCAGTCATTTTTCTGCTTGTTTTTTGAAATCGTAGCACATTCATTTAGAAGGTCAACGATTTGTTTACACCTGTTCCTGCAACCGACAAAGGATATTATGGTTTCCCATTCAGGACCGAACAACATTTCTTTCTTGTATTCCTGAATATGAGTTTTCTGCCCATTTATAACTAATCTAAATGGCTTCATAATTTATCCCTAAACAAGTCCATTGCAAGATTCACCATATTCTCTTCTACTTGATCGTCCGTACCGGTAACACCATTGGCAATGTTCTTCTTTGTTTGAATCACATCATACATATACTTGTCGATAGTATCCTTACCTAAGAAGTAATAGCAGTTAACGTTGTTCTTCTGACCATTACGATGCGCACGATCTTCTGCCTGTTCGCAATCGCTGAAAGTCCAAGGGAACTCTATAAAAGCAACACGACTGGCAGCCGTCAAAGTAAGCCCGGTACCGCCCGATTTGAAATTCAGAATAATCAGTTTACAATCCGGATTATTTTGAAAAGAGTCAACGGCATATTGCTTTTGGTTCACATTGTCGGAACCAGTTACAGTAACGGCTTTAGGAAATTCCTTTTTCAGTTCTGCTACAACTTCTTTCAAGTAACCGAAAAGTATCAGCTTCTCACCACCGTCGATAACATCATGGACAAATTCACAAACAGCCTTGATTTTACCTCTGGCAGATATCTGTTTTAAAAGCTGCATCTGTACCATGACGGCACCATTCATTGATTTCTGCACTTGTGCGTCCGAAGCATTTTTGTACTTCTTCAAGTATTTTACCATATCAGCCTCAGCAGCCTTATACTCTTTGGTGGTAGTGATATCAACTGTCAAGTATTGACGAGTCTTGTCTGGAAGTTGTGTAAGCACCTTTGACTTCTCACGACGAAAGAAGCAAGTATTCCATAGTCGCCAATTTAGCTCTTTAACGTTGGATGCCTGTTTGGGATCATCACAATATCTTTCAACATACCGGCTATATCCTCCAAAGTCCTCTAATCGACCTAATATTTTTAGCTGTTGTATCAAGTCTGTATTATTGTTGACAACAGGAGTACCAGTCAATGCGAATACATACCGTTTTCCTTTGCAGATACCTTCTACAAACTTTCCTTGCTGTGTCTTACTTGATTTACATTTGTGAGATTCGTCAATGATAACAGACCTGAACAAAGAAACACGCTGATCGAAAGCAATACTTTTCATTGTGAACTTGGATTCCTTATTTACAGACCTCACAAAAAACTTATTCAGTGATTCATAATTCGTAATGAATACCTCACAAAGTGGGCTGCCATCAGACTTCTTACACTCATAAAAAGATTGCCAGGACTGGCGGTTTCTGTCATCAAGTATAATGGCGTTAATCCCTGCGAATTTCTTGAATTCACGTTGCCAGTTGACTTTCAATGCAGCAGGGCAAATTACAAGTACAGGAAAAGATTCACCGTATATAGGCGCTTCCTTATGTGCCTTAACAACTGCACATATAGCTTGCAACGTTTTACCTAACCCGGGCTGGTCTCCGAAAAAACAGCGTTTATGTTCTATTGCGTACTGTACGCCTTCAAGTTGATATTCGTAAGGTTGAAGTAACATATAGTGTTCACCGACAAAAGGTTTCATCGGAGGAATATCATAATTAATATCTTCAGTAACCTCACGTTCCTTTACAATAGAACAAAAACGCATCTGAACAGCCCACTGCGAAAAAGCCCTCACATACCAATTGGCATCACGTCCAGCAGGATAACGCGCATCATTGATACTAACAAGCCACGCCCGGTCTGTCCCGTCGTAGCGTGGCTTACTTGGTATCATCTTTATGACCTCGACCAACTTTGGGTGATACTCGAACTGAATCCGGTACAGATTGGGCGTCTTAGTCACATAGATTGGTTTCATGAAGCAGGTTCTAATACTAATTCTTGATGTTCAACAGTTGAGAGTATATCATTATCATCACCATCCTCATTCATTGCGTCAGCAGCCTCATCTGTCTTACCAAACGGGTCATCACCATCTTTAAACTCGAATTCTCTTTGAATCTCTGAACATTTATTCTCTGTAACATAGAGTTCTGCTTCATACAAGAAATTGTAAACAGCATCACGAAACTCCTCACAATGCACATACGATTCATTGTCCGGATCGAAACCAATACCAGGAGAACAAAGATTAAGAACTTTGCTCGTCATAAGGGTTCGCTTACCTGTTAACACACAAACCTCAAAAGAAGAGTCACCACCAATGCTAACGCCGGTTACATTGAACTTTTTGAAGAACTCATCTTCAAGACATGACTCTGGACGTTCCCAATTAATGTACTGGGATTCTTTCTGTTCTGTAATATCGACAATGTAGGGTATGAGCTTGTTTAGCGAATCCTTCAAATCCGGATGAACAGGATTAATCCCCTTGAAAACAATATCGTTTCCCTCCTTGTCTGCATAGACCACTTCAAGACATCCCTTTTTGGTCAATTTTGCTTTTGAAATATTCAAATCCATTTTAATTAAACTTTTAGTTAATACTTACCTATGCAGGTATTCATCAATAAAATCGTTGTAGTACTTATCGGCTGGTAATGGAAGATTGATTCCAAATTCGGTGGCAGCATCAGCCTGTACCTTATCCAAAAAAAATTTCATCTGCAAAGTATTCAGCTTAGAGGTATTACCCACAACAACATCTTCTAAACCATTCATATAAATCCTCCGTCGCAAAAATTTCTTGCAATAATAGTCATGTACATCCAACTTATCCGTGCCTGTCTCCCTCTCAATACAGGCAAACCACAACCACATGAGCGCATTTTGAGACAGAGTGCGAGGCTTTACCTTTCTCTTAACGCTAACTGTATAAGTTCCATTAGGCAAGGTAGAACAGAGGTAGTCAAACGACTTATCCATTGTGACTACCCCATTTTGTTTTGTTAGAATAGCTTCTGCCATATTTAGAATGGTAAATCATCAGGCGGTGGTACCTGTTGATATGGCTGTTGCTGATATGCAGGCTGCTGTACTTGTTGTTGCTGTCTCTGTGTAGGCTGTTGCGTTGGCAACGGTGGAGGTACAGGAACAGCCTGTTGCTGAACTTTCGGTGTAAGCATCTCGATACTATCAACAAAGACTTCAGTTATGTAACGTTTAACTCCTTTGCTATCGTCATAGTTACGAGTGCGTAACTTACCTTCTATATACAACTTATCTCCTTTATGGACGTACTTCTCAACTATTTCAGCAGTCTTATTCCAAAAAATAAGATTATGCCATTCTGTACGCTCCGGCACCTGGGTTCCATTTTGTAAGGTGTACGCCTTATCTGTTGTGGCAAAAGATAACGAAGCTACTTTCGCTCCACCGTCCAATGTTCTCACATCCGGGTCTTTACCGGCACGCCCTATAAGAATTACTTTATTGACACTCATTTTCCTTCCTCCCTTATAGTTACACGAATACTATCCGCTTTAGTTGATGTTTTTAAATATTGAGAATATAGTTCCGGGTGATCTTCCTGAAACTTCTTTGCATCAAAACTCTTACCCGTTGAAGAGGGAGTATAGCTAACACGCAACCGACCGGCGTCCCATGATTTAACACCGTTCTCACGCATGGCACTTTTAAGCTGTTCCTTATAACCTTTCTGCACTTCAGCGATATAACTCGCCTGTTCCTCTATATCAATAATAGTATTTACTAATTGCATAGGAATAAGCTGCTTCTCATCGGCTGGAACAGGAGCATTAGGTAAGAACTGTTCACCTTTAATCTCACACTCCAGTAATCTCTTAACCTCTGCATCCGGTTTACGCTCAATCTCGACTAATTCCGACTTATCTCCACGTAACCAAATGCCAAACAGTTTATCAACTTTAATTAGTGGATTTTGAAGTTCAAACAAATAGGCATAGATTGATAGCTGCCAACTCAAATACTCACGGTCAAGGCTTGCAGTAGTCTTGATGTCGCCAAGACTGATTTTTTCGTCCTTTTCCCAAACACAATCAATGTTTGATGCAAAGTATTCGTTATCAGACACCGTGTACTCATTAGCAAAAGCCTTATATCCGGCATTTACTCTTTCCCTGATATAATTAATAGCTTCAATACTCTCGGGTGGCAATCCTGTTACATCAGCAAACTGGCATTGTCCATGAATACGACTGCCTTTTTCAGCAGCTTTTTTCAAAATGTATTCTGGAATATCCTTATACTTATTGGGAAATAACTGCCGGCTAATCATTCCGGTAATACCTTTTAGCTGCTTTTCACCAAGAAAATATGTGTGGTTCTCTTCCGAGAAAACCACACTCGATTTAACTAACTCTATCATTGTGCCGGGTAAATTTTGCCCATATTCATACAGGCGTTTACAAACTCTTTATCATTTTGCATAGCCGGATTGCCATACCATACTTTTTCAAGTTCAGCTCTGCTTTTGACAGCAAGCATATCACCAATAGCCTTTTTTAATTGAGCACCTGTATATACAGGAGCAGTGTTAGCAGGTGTTTTTGCAGGCTGTTGTGTATCTTCCTTCTCATGAGTATTGGTTGAATCGCTGTCTTTCGCATCATCAATGCAAAACAGACCGTTAAGAGCGTACTTTCTTGCATAAGAAGATGAGGCTCCAGTGATTTGGCTCCCATCCATTCCTTTCTTTGTCTCTTCTTCCCTTGCAAAAGCAGTAGTTACTTCTTTTTCTCCCTTGTCATTAGTCAAAGTGACAGTCGCTTTTACATAGATCCTATCACCTACTGCGATCATCTCATCACTTAGAGTTAATGTACATTTTGTTTCAGCAAGAACTGGTTTCACTGATTCAAGAATGTCCTCACAACTACGGTATTTGTATTTACCGAAAGTATTATACTGCCCTTTGGGGGCTTTCAGCTTTTGCTGAATGGTTACTAATTCTTTCATAATTCTGAAATTAATGGTTTGACTTTTAATTCTTTACATCTATAAAGTTATCTTTTATTGACAAGATGTGCAAACAGAAACTTCGCCATTTTAACGCCATTTTCAGGTAGTAAAAAACTGCCTGTACGGTATTGTACAGGCAGAAAAATAAGAAAATGAATAATCCAATGTACCTTATGGAACGGCTACGCTTAAGGGTGTACGGCTCCCTGATTTATACATAATGTAAATGCTAGTGGACAGAACCGGAGTCGAACCGGTCTCACGGAATATTGGTGCACCTCACCGCAGTTTCAACCAACGATATATATATCCGCCCGATTAATTAAAGAGGTGCACTATCTTCACAGACCATACACCCCAATCACAAACACAAAACATAACTCATGAACTACTATAATTTAATAGGATCAGAAAAGTGAATGGCGTGGGGCTCGAACCCACATCACGCATATCTGCGTATGCTGCCAATTACACCAGCCATCCGTTTTAAGTGAACTATTCTCACGAACCATTCACCTAGAACACAAACACAAAATAAAACACGACATTAACTATTAAATAGCACTCTCACGAGCTTCTTGCTTCCGGATAGCCGTTCAAAGCACACCGGAATAGTATAGAACAATTAAAACTCAAATAACAGGGGCTTTAACCCTACAGCGTCCTTTTCGCTGGCAACATTAGTTAAACATAAAAAGAAAAATTCTCTGTGAAGGAACCCGGACTCGAACCGGGATGATAGATTACCTATGTATGACTTTCTTCAATCTATCTGCATACTTGCGTTTACCAATTCCGCCATTCCTTCAGGTCGTAGCCAGACGCTTCCGGCTACATTGATTGTATATATAATGCAAATATATTTTCACCCTCACGGGTTACTTAACTCTGATTGAGTTGAGCCGGGAAACGGATTCGAACCGCTGACCTCATGTGGAAACATGCGCTCTAACCAACTGGGCTATCCCGGCAGATGCCCGGAGAACCGGGCTAATTGGCAAATACTAAAATTAAGCAATGTTGACCTTCACAGGCTATTTTTATTTTGTTTCTTATCTTCATAGATAAATCTAGTAACCAATAGTACAACGACTACGAAGAATATGATATATGACCAAGCGATATCACTTCTTGTAGCTTCGATTCCCCCACCTATATACATAGCTACCAATAAGGCAACCACTGTAAAAATGTTATGAACGATTTTCAATGTTTTCATTTCTTCCGTTTTTTACGTTTGACTTTCTTAGCGCATCGGCAATGAAGTAATACCTGAGCAGCATTACAGTGCCATTTACCATTTTGAGCATTTACAGGCTTATCACTTTCAATCTTACCCGCTTCTATAAGATTCATCAATTTCTTTTCCCCACCTACATAATATGCAGACTTATCTTTTCCGAATGTCTCTGTAGAAAACAGACGGAGAATATTATCTAGCAATATTTCAGCCATTTCACCTCTAATCATCTCAACAAACAAGGTAGTTACGCAATTCTAGTTACTATAAACTGCATATTTTTTACGTCTGACTTTGTTTTCCAAACCATTCCTTCAGCTTTTTCTTTATAAAGCCGAGCATTTAAAGTGTAAGTAACAGACGTTTTTTGAATGATAGGAAATACTTCTATTGCACCAACGTCCATGTTTCGCAAAACATTGATTATACTGCGTCTTTCTATTTCTTTTTCCATACTGATTAATTTTAAAATAAAAGCTCCCCCGAACCAATTCGATAGGCAGCATCACGCTTTATTCGGAGGATTTACTTAACTTTGGGGTGTAAAATCAAAAATTAAGTGAAGAAATTCATTCATTATCTCTCTTTTTATCTCGATTAAACCCGACTTTACAATCTGCATAATCCCCAAAAGCTTTCTGTATCATAGCAGGAAGCTTTTCGGCTACTATTTTAGCTGATTTTATCGGCATATTCTCTACATGCAATGAGAATGTGGCATCTTCCAAATTCTCATTGCTATCGTTTTTAATTGTTACTTGAATCATGTGATTATTAATTAGTTAATAATTTTCCCGTTCCAAGATTATTCGCTAATAAAAAAGGAACGGGGGATTTTCTTATTTTTGAAGTGTCAAATCAAAAAACAAGAAAAATATGAATAATGAAGAAAAAGTAGTTTCATACTACAAAGAAACTTTAGAGAAAAAAATCGAATGGACTTTCAGACTCCAAAGCACTCTGTTGACTGTTGCATCTGCTACTTTTGCTGTACTTGTTTCTTTAAGCAATCTTTCAACCAACAACGCTTGCAGTCGAATTTTACTATTGGTGGTAATATGTTCAAACGCACTATCCATCCTTTTTTCGTGTATAACCATATACGAGAATCGAGCAATGAGCAACGTGATGATACGCAACGCTCAAAAACGGGTAGAAGAATATATCCTCTATAGCTTATACAATTCCAAAATGACCGTAACGCCAGCCGTACCACGCAATAAAATCTTCGCAATTTGTGAGTCAATTTCCTACATTTCATTTCTATTCTTTATTATTAGTTTAACAGCCTATGCAATTTATAAGATATACACGCAGTTGTAACGTCAATTAAACACTGAAGTGATGAACGGATTCGAACCGCCGACCTCATGTAGAAACATGCGCTCTAACCAACTAAGCTACATCACCTTTATATACATAAAGCAAATACCTCGATTTGCCGACAAACGTCTAACTGATTTAGTTTTACAACGATACGGCTTGACCATTAACCACAGCATTATATCGTTGAGAAGCCCGCCTACGTCAGTAATCCCTTTCGGCATGTGTCGGCTTCCAAAACACCATTTTACCAATATGTCAAAGAACTCTTCTCTGTTGTTCCCAGTCTCCCTTCAAGGGCAGGCTCAAAGACCGGACTGGGTACCGGATAACCGGCGGTTTGGTTTGACTTTAGTGAGGGTTAGAGAATACTTTGGTTGTTCTTCAAAACTATGTCCATTAAGTTTCGTTGCGATTCAATAAATTTCTTCAAATCATCACATTGGGAAACTTTCTCTCTATAAAATCCACGTTCTGATTCTAAATCTCGTTTGAGTTTTTCATTTTCACCTCTCAAAGAGCTGATCAACGCGTCTCGTTCTTCAATCACAGCTTCATATTTGTCTCGCTGTATTTCTAGTTCGGTTCTTTTATCCATTGTTGTATAATTTGATTAATCTCCGACGTAATGTGCACCGTAATGAGTACTATTTGGGTTGTAGTAAGCGGAAGCGGGAATATTAAGGTTATTATATTCCTTGCTAAGTGTAGCTTTGGCAGTCTTGCTCATAGCTTCATGTCTTTCAGCTAAAAATTTATCAGTTCTTGATTTCACTGCTTCCGGTGAGAAACTTTCTTGGAGTTTTGCGAAGCTCCATGCAGATTTTAAACACTCTGAAAATGTTTTTCCACCCTTCTTGTAATTGCGGTGTGCAGACTTCATTATTTGTGATAAATTGTAGCTCATAATCGTTATTTTTTAATTGGTTTTATCAATCAATTTTTGTATGTTTGTATGATTGATTGATTTATGACGCAAATATATCCTCAAATGTGGATATTTAAAAATTTAAAACCTATTTTATATCCCCATTTGTGGATATTTAACTTTTGATTGATTATGATAAACAGAATTAAAGAAGTAATAACCTATTCAGGGCTATCAGAGAGGGGATTTGCTATTAAGTGTGGATTAAAGCCCACAACTATTAATAATCAACTGATAGGAAAAAGAGAAATTAGCCTTGCAACAATAATAGCAATTTCATCCTCATTTGAGGAAATTTCCGCTGAATGGTTGTTAAGAGGAACTGGTTCCATGCTCATTCAAAAAGAAGAAACAGAACCAGGAATGGACAAATTGAAAAGTATTGTATATACCATAGCCAATTTGCAGGATGAAATCAATGAGAAGACAATGCTTACCCAACGGCTTTTGGAAGAAAACCAAAAATTAAAGGGTGAACTGGCTATGTTGAAAAATGAACGAAATGTAGGATAAGCATGACCAAAGAACGATTAATTGAAAAGAAAATATATCTAGAACGTAGAAAAGCTCAAAAACGAAATAAACGAGAATCTGCTGCGAAAGGTGTCTTTCCAAGAATGAATATATTTGTATTTACAAGCTTGATTATATTCCTCAAAAAAAAGGGATTTATTTCAAAAGAGTATATCAATAAATCAATTATTGTTCCAAGACATTTTTCATTTGAAGACAACAGTGATGACAGCATTACTTTTTTTAAAATCATGTTATCTTCCTATTTGTTAAGTGATGATTCTATTCTAATTGATTTCTCTGATTGTGAATATATTGACATCCCCAATGCAATGTTCCTTGATATTATTATCAAAGAGCTTAACTTTATTAAATACTCATACAATCTAAAATTCTACAACTGTGTAAAAAAAGTCATTAGATATAAAGAATCAAAATACACTAAAACAAATAAATGCCTTTATGTCTTCAAACTTATAAAAGAAGTAAAAGAAGCCAATAAAGGAGAAGGTTTCTTGTATTTAGGCTTAAAAAAAGGATGGGCAAAAAGAACATCCTATAAAGAAAATAATAAAGGAGCTATATGCAAAGAAGTTAGAGGATTCATAAACTCATCATTAAGAGAATCAAATGCTGTCTTAAATGTAACTGGAGAGAACATAATAGATAAACTATTATCTGAAATCTTTAATAATGCAGAAGATCACAGTATACATAATGAATGGTATGTAAACGGAGTATCATATAAAGAAATTGTCAATGGTGAACCAATAATAGAGTTAAATCTCGGAATCCTCAATTTAGGTTTTTCCATTTCAGAAGGATTCTTTCAAACAAAAGAAAAAAATAAAGAAATGATAGAAGACACAGAGAAGTGGTACGTAAAGCATCATGAACTTATGAAAAAAAACAATAATATATGCTTTGCCAAAGAGGATTTATATACTTTATATTGTTTACAAGAAGGTATTAGTCGATTAAAATATGAAGATGAAAGTAGAGGGAGAGGTACTATGAATTTTCTAAGGGCTTTCATTACTTTAGGAGCTTTTGGAAAAAAGAATCCCCAATACAAACCTCATTTAAATATTATTTCAGGAAGAACTATAATAAACTGTGATAATGAAAGAGGACCATATAAAAAAGATAAATCATTTTTTTTATCTTTGAATCAAGAAAATGATATTAGTATTTTGCCTGATCAAAAATATTTAAAACATATTTACCAGTATTTTCCTGGAACGTTTTTGGAAGTCAAAATCTATCTAAATAAAACATACTTTAAGGAAGTATTACCCCAATAAATATAACAATAATGAAGACTATTAAACTTACAGCTGAACATAGAGGTACAAATAGTACCACTTTTACAGGACGACCACAAGGTAAATCTGTGAGAGGAAGTTTGAATTTGGATCAAGAGGATAAGGACCAAGAAGAAGTTAATATTGAAATACCCAAAGATACAACTTCTTTTAATCCCTCATTTTATCTTGGTTTATTTTATGACAGTATATTAGCACTTAAAGGAGTTGATAACTTTAAAGAGAAATATCATATAATTTATGCTGATAACGACCAAGAGCTGGTGAACTTATTGAAAGAAGATATTGAAGATTGTGAAAGACAAGCTTCAAATGAATACTTTAGAAAAATAAATAAAACAAAATGAAAGAGACTTGTTCATACGTACTATTCAATTACGATTCAATAAACAATGAAACGTTAATCTTTCCTACTATAAAAGGTAATGCTGTTGAAACTAGTGAATTACCTTTTTGGAATAAATATGATCAATATTTAGCTAAAGATTCCTATGCAAATCTCATTGCAACAGTCACTTTAATTATAACGCTTATTACTTTCATTATTCAAACACATTACTCAAATCGTTCTCAAAAGAAAACTGTCAAAGAGAACTGGTATTTAACTGTAATTGTACAACCAAACTTGATAAATATCGACAATTTCTACAAAGAAATATCTGATAAATTACAAAATGAAATTGAAAAACTAAAAAGGAGTAATAGCAGAAACATTATTTTAGAAAAAGCTAAATCAAACAGAAAACTCCAAAATATAAAAAATACCTTCTTCATTTATTTTGTTACTTTAATACAATCATATAACTCTTCATTAGCTAACGAAGTTGATGCTATCTTAAATAAATTGCAAGACAACAGTGTTACATGGATTGATCAGTACAATAACATCTCAATTGATAATTGCAAAAGAAAAATATATGAAAACAAATCCCAACTAATGGGAATATTATACCAAGATATATCCCAAAACAAAAAGAATATACAAACATAAAGGGATAGGAGCATCCTCTAATGAAAATGCGCAAAATGAGTCTGTAAGCAGAATAAAGGTCTCCTTACCCATGCTTTTACCAAACAAGGAAGTTTAAAATTATTAAGGTAATTTTCCTTCTTTGATATATTTATATGTATAATCAGCCACATGAATAAAAGAACTGGTTCCATTCACTTTTGTGACATAACCAATGCAGCGTTCTCTTAAAGCTTGATCCTTTTTAAGTTCTCTACGAACTTTACGCACTCTCATCCATTTTTGGATGCTTCTAAAAAACATTTTCATAAACGCACTATTTTAGTTTGACAATGCGCAAATATAATATTTAAAGTAATATAAAATATGAAATATAGAAATCTTGATAGTACATAAAACATCAAATGGTCGAATTATGGTCGAACCATAAAAAAAAGCAGGACTATATAATTGATATACAGAATATACAACTAGATTTCCAAAAATGTGTCTAGTTTAGTTTTTGTGTTGAAATGGCTTCCTCGTCGGCGGACGAACAAGGAAGCCATTTTATGTATATATACTAACTATTTATATATCGTTTCGAACTTCTTTTAAATAGTAATCCACCCCTTTTATTCCACTTTTTCTTTGTTATCAGTACTTGATTGATTAATACTATTATCTATATATTTTTTCAACTTAAACAAAAAGACTAGAGATGTTATTGAAATCATTATGGCTGCTCCACAAACGATATTCTCAATAGGATCACCCAGCTTTTCAATAACATATTTAATTATATAGCTCATAACAGCAGATCCTATAATTATACAGCTGAAAGATTTCTTAGATATTAAAGGTCTCATATGATTTGAATTTAATTATTAAAATATCTCCATACTAGTTCTAAACCCTTTACGACGGATTTACAATTATACACATTTAATCCCTTAATTCAAAAAAATATTTCCACTACATTAAATATTAATCAATATTATACTAAATGTTCAGTATTTGAATATACTTGGTTTTTATTTATTGTCCTTAATTTAGCGGAATACAAATATATTTGCAGAAAATATTCATTATTTTCCCTAACTTTGCAGTGACAAATCTCACCAAAATGGAATTCGACGTAGAAGAACTAAAGAAAGCACTAATAGAGAAGTGCGAGAGTGAAGGTATACTGTATGCAATGGTTGCGATAGACCGACGTACGAAAGAAGTTATTCTTCCCGATACACTACAAGGAGCTTTGAAACATCCGGAATACCTTGTGTGTACTTGTAAGAAGGTGGAAGACAAATATATAGTGGAGGAGATCACGAAAACGTAACTCTCCTCCAGTCTTTTATGTTTTACTCAGCAAATAGTCCGCTAAGCAAATCGTTGTCTTGCAGATAAGGATTTATGTTACCTGTTGTTTTAGTAGCTCTGTTTTGAATTAATGTATCTCTTTACTCGCATCCCCAATATACGATGCAGCCCCTTTATCTATAAACAGTTCTACATTCTGTGCATGATGAGCGATATAAGCCGCAGGACCCGTATCTCCCGAATTACAGATTTCCTCCACCACATCCGCCTTATTCTTTCCGGTAATCAGAAAAATAACATGACGGGCATTCAGAATAGGATATCCGGTCATTGCAATACGCTTCTGTCCGTTGCAGGGATGAATACTGACTACATAACTGGAAGTGGAAGTCAAGAGATTCTCCTGTCCTGGAAAAATAGAGGAAGTATGCCCGTCGTCTCCCGCTCCAAGCAGTACAATGTCAAACTCAGGCCAGCCCAATCTGTATGGCAGTTGCTGTTTCACCAATTCGGAGTAACGAACCGCCTCTTTCACCGGCTTAGCTTCGCCACGGATGCGGAATACGTTTTCATAAGGAATGGGGGCTATCCCAAGAAGGAGATTACGCATCATTCCATAATTACTGTCAGAGTCTTCGGGAGGCACACAACGTTCGTCCACCCAATAGATTTTCATACGGTTCCAAGGAGTGATATCCAGATATTCATTCGCCCATAAATCGAACATCAAAGCGGGGGTATTACCTCCACTGACTGCGATGTTGAATATTCTGTCCGGCTCCTCATTCATGAGTTCCACCAGACGAAGTATCAACGCGCGTGAGGTTTCAATCGACGAGGGAAAAACTGCTAATTTCATAATTCACAATATTGATCTGTGTTCGTCAAATTCTTACAAGGATTCGTCCAGTCGGCCCCATGATCGTGCATCATTGCTTCACTTTCTAGAGGTCCCCACGTGCCTGCCGGATAGCCGTACAAAGGTGCGTCAGGGTTTTCTTTCCAATAGCGGAGAACCGGGTCAAAGAATTTCCATGAGGCTTCTACTGCATCGCTGCGAGTAAATAAGGTCGGGTCGCCCTGAATACAGTCGTCTATCAGGCGTGCGTAAGCGTCGCCGCTCGGCACTCCGCCTAACTGTGCATAACTGAAATCCATTGTCACCTGACGGACTTCGAAACCTGCACCGGGCACTTTCATTCCAATCTTAAGCACTATTCCTTCGTTGGGTTGCAAACGAAGAATCAATTTATTAGCTCGCGGACAGTTACCGCCGGAGCAGCGAAACATTTGATGAGGTGTTTCACGGAAATGAACGACGATTTCCGTCACCTTCGTCGGCATTTGCTTGCCGGTACGAATGTAGAACGGGACACCGCTCCAACGCCAGTTACTGATACCCAGCTTCATGGCAATGTAAGTTTCCGTACGTGATTCGGAAGCTACTCCCTTTTCTTCACGATAACCTTTCTTGTTACCGGAAGCCGTATATTGTCCACGAACGATGTGCTCGTTCAAATCTTCTTCAGTAAGCGGCGTGAGAGACTCGTAGACTTTCACCACTTCATTCCGGAAATTGTCCGCATTAAAGACAGCAGGTGGTTCCATAGCTGTAAGAGCTACAAGCTGGATAAGATGATTCTGTACCATGTCGCGCAAGGCACCCGCCGTTTCGTAGAACCCGCCGCGTTGCTCGATACCGAGGTTCTCGACAGCTGTAATTTCTACGTAGTCGATATAGTTACGATTCCAGAGAGGTTCGAAGATACCGTTGGCAAAACGGAACGCAAGCACGTTTTGTGCAGTTTCCTTGCCAAGAAAATGGTCGATACGGTAAATCTGGTGCTCGTTGAAGACAGAAGCATAGATACGGTTCAACTCACGTGCCGATTCGAGATCGTAACCGAAAGGTTTCTCGACGATGATACGCGAATGAGGAGTATTTAGTCCGGCAGCCTTCAGATGCAGAGGAACTACACCGTAAAGCGAAGGCGGAGTGGCAAGGTAAAACAACAAATTATCCGGATCTACCTCGTTAGTTAATTCCACCAGACGTTGGCGGAGTAAGGGGTAACCTTCTTCCTTTGCAGGGTCCAGCGGCAAGTAATATAGGTGAGAGACAAAAGAAGACATAAGAATAGTATCCTGTTCGTCTGCCTTGACGAATTGTTGCAGTTCTTCCAATATATAAGAACGATAGTTCTCGTCGGAGTATATCGTACGCCCGATGCCGAGTATAGAGAAATCTCCTATAAGCCGCTTGTCGCGGTATAAGGAGTAGAGTGCAGGCATCAGTTTACGCTTGGTCAGGTCACCCGACGCACCGAAAATAATCATTGCAAATTTATCCATTGTCGCTTTTTTATTTCTACTTATCAAACAATCTTGTTACTTGAAAATACCTATTTATTATACATTATATGTTCCAGATTTCGTATCGCCTCCGTGTCCTGTCCAGTTTTCATGGAAGAACTGTCCGCGCAACTCATCTTTTCGTTCGAATGTATGCGCGCCGAAGTAGTCGCGCTGCGCTTGCACAAGGTTAGCGGGCAAATCGGCAGAAGTGAGTGAATAGAAATAATTCAAAGCAGAAGAAAAAGCCGGAACGGGCAGTTCTTCTTTCATCGCTTCTGCAACGAGACTCTTCCAACCGGAAAGCAACGTCTTGATTTCTTCCCGGAAATAAGGAGCCAGCAACAAGTGCTTAGGTTTATCGGGTGCTTCGAAAGCGGCAGCAATATCGTTGAGGAATACACTACGAATGATACATCCGCCACGCCACATACGAGCAATGGAGGCCAGATCAAGATGCCAGTCGAAAGCATCGGAAGCACGTTGCAACACGGCGAATCCCTGTGCATAAGAGACTAGTTTAGAAGCATAAAGGGCGGAAAAGATATTCTTTACAAGTTCCGCTTTATTATATATAGGTTGTGTATGTTGACACTGGAATTGTTTGGAAGCCAGACGACGCAGGTCTTTTTGTGCGGAAAGGCTGCGTTCGAATACTGCCGTGGCAATCAGCCCCAACGGCATACCTAGTTCCATAGCATTAATAACCGACCATTTACCGGTTCCTTTCTGTCCTGCTGCATCCAGAATCTTATCAATAAGATATCCCCCGGTTTTGTCTTTATGACGGAGAATGTTGGCAGTGATTTCAATCAGATAGCTGCGCAGCTTTCCTTCATTCCAACGGGCGAACACATCCGCCATTTCTTCATTATTCAAATCAATCAGATTCTTCATCACCCAATAAGCTTCGGCAATCAACTGCATATCACCGTACTCAATACCATTGTGAATCATCTTCACAAAATGTCCCGAACCGGCAGGGCCTACCCATTGGCAACACGGTGTACCATCCGGTGCTTTTGCTGCAATACTCTGAAGAATCGGCTTCACTTCCGACCATGCTTTTTCCGAACCACCGGGCATGATAGACGCACCGTTCAATGCTCCTTCTTCCCCTCCGGACACACCACTACCGACGAAAAGAAAACCTTTCGATTCGGCCAGTTTGACACGCCGGTTGGTATCTTCATAATTGGAGTTACCACCGTCGATAAGAATATCTCCGGGCGAAAGCAACGGAAAAAGTTGTTCCATCAATTCGTCTACCGGACTTCCGGCACGAACCATCATCATTATTTTACGAGGGGTAGCTATCGAATCAACGAATGCTTTTATATCTGTGAATCCTTCAATATTTTTACCTTTTGCACGGCTATTCATAAAGCGGTCTACGACTCCTTCTTCCACTCCGGGAACAGTACGGTTGTAAACTGATACATACCAGCCTTTACTCTCCATATTTAATGCTAAATTCTCGCCCATTACAGCCAAGCCGATTAGCCCGATATCTGTTTTATTCTGATTTGTCATAACTTGTATATTTTGATATAATGTTTATCATAGTAACACTTGAAAAGAACATTTGTTCGCAATATTTAGATTAAAACATTATTTTTGTGGTCTACAAATAAAAACAAGGATGAAGAAGATTAAAATCGGCTTATTGCCGCGTATCATTATCGCTATCATACTAGGTATTGCTATCGGTACAGTTTTCCCGGCACCACTGGTACGGATATTTGTTACATTCAACGGTATTTTCAGTGAGTTTCTCAACTTTTCCATTCCACTGATTATCGTCGGACTGGTCACTGTGGCTATTGCCGACATTGGTAAAGGTGCGGGAAAGATGTTGCTTGTCACCGCACTCATTGCATACGGTGCTACGTTGTTTTCAGGTTTTCTCTCCTATTTCACAGGAGTCACAGTATTCCCATCACTCATCGAACCGGGCGTGCCGCTCGAAGAAGTAAGCGAAGCACAAGGAATTCTTCCCTACTTCTCCGTCTCCATTCCTCCGCTGATGAATGTAATGACCGCGTTAATTTTCGCTTTTACGCTGGGGTTGGGGCTCGCCTCCCTGAACAGCGATGCGCTAAAAAACGTGGCAAGGGACTTCCAGGAGATCATCGTCCGCATGATTAGTGCTGTCATTCTGCCGTTGCTTCCGCTTTATATCTTCGGTATTTTTCTAAACATGACGCACTCCGGACAAGTATACGCTATCTTAATGGTATTTATCAAAATTATCGGAGTAATTTTCATTCTTCATATCTTCCTGCTGGTTTTCCAATATTCCATTGCAGCATTATTCGTGCGCAAAAATCCGTTTAAACTGCTCGGAAAGATGATGCCGGCATATTTCACGGCTTTAGGCACACAATCTTCAGCAGCCACTATCCCCGTCACACTGGAGCAGACGAAGAAGAACGGAGTATCCTCAGACATTGCCGGCTTCGTTATTCCACTATGCGCCACGATTCACCTGTCGGGCAGTACTCTGAAAATCGTAGCCTGTGCACTGGCATTGATGATGATGCAGGGAATACCGTTCGACTTTCCCCTATTTGCCGGGTTTATCTTTATGCTGGGGATTACAATGGTAGCTGCACCGGGTGTTCCTGGAGGAGCAATCATGGCGGCACTAGGTATCTTGCAGTCCATGCTCGGCTTCGATGAATCAGCACAAGCATTGATGATTGCTCTTTACATTGCCATGGACAGTTTCGGAACAGCTTGCAACGTAACCGGAGATGGAGCTATTGCTTTGATTATCGACAAAATAATGGGCAAAAACCGTGCTGAACGACTGTGCTGAAAAATAAATTGAAAGAGGTTTGCATATACTGCAAAAAATGTCGACATTTGCGCCCGTATTATTCCAAATAAACAATTATAACGTATGAAAAAAGCCCTAATATCAGGCATTACCGGACAAGACGGTTCGTATCTTGCCGAATTACTTTTGCAAAAAGGTTACGAAGTTCACGGTATCCTTCGTCGTTCTTCGTCGTTCAATACGGGACGTATCGAACATTTATATTTTGATGAATGGGTGCGCGACATGAAACAGAAACGTACGATCAATCTGCATTATGGGGATATGACAGATTCCAGTTCGTTAATCCGTATCATTCAACAAGTGCAACCTGATGAAATTTACAACCTGGCTGCCCAAAGCCACGTAAAGGTATCATTTGATGTTCCGGAATATACTGCCGAAGCGGACGCTATCGGTACGCTCCGTATGCTCGAAGCGGTACGGATTCTGGGACTGGAAAAGAAAACCCGTATCTATCAGGCTTCCACTTCCGAGTTGTTCGGTAAAGTGCAGGAAGTTCCACAGAAAGAGACAACTCCGTTCTATCCCCGTTCTCCGTACGGGGTAGCCAAACAATATGGTTTCTGGATTACCAAAAACTATCGCGAAAGCTACGGTATGTTTGCCGTAAACGGTATCTTGTTCAACCACGAGAGCGAACGCCGTGGCGAGACTTTTGTTACCCGCAAAATATCTCTGGCTGCCGCCCGCATCGCACAGGGCGAACAGGACAAGCTGTATCTAGGTAATCTGGATGCACGCCGAGACTGGGGATACGCCAAAGATTACGTAGAATGTATGTGGCTGATTCTGCAGCATGACGTTCCAGAAGATTTCGTAATCGCTACTGGAGAAATGCATACGGTACGCGAATTTGCTACGCTAGCTTTCAAGGAAGCAGGCATCGAACTCCGCTGGGAAGGCGAGGGCATAAATGAAAAGGGAATTGACGTAGACACCGGCAAGCCATTGGTAGAAGTTGACCCCAAATATTTCCGTCCATCGGAAGTTGAACAGTTGTTAGGCGACCCGACCAAAGCAAGAACATTGCTGGGTTGGAATCCGTGCAAGACTTCATTTGAAGAACTGGTCCGTATCATGGTACGCCACGACATGGAAAAGGTGAAACGCATGATCGCGAACAAACATTAAACGGAAGAATGGAAAAGAATGCAAAAATATATGTAGCAGGACACCACGGTCTCGTGGGTTCTGCTATCTGGAAAAATTTGCAGAATAAAGGATACACGAATCTGGTAGGCCGCACTCACAAGGAGCTTGACCTGCTCGACAGTGTATCTGTCCGCCAGTTTTTCGATGAAGAACAGCCGGAATATGTATTCCTTGCTGCTGCCTTCGTTGGCGGCATCATGGCAAACAGTATCTACCGCGCCGACTTTATCTACAAAAATCTGCAAATCCAACAGAATGTCATCGGGGAAAGTTTCCGCCACAACATAAAAAAGCTACTCTTTCTCGGAAGTACCTGTATTTATCCACGTGACGCCAAGCAGCCGATGAAAGAGGATGTATTACTTACTTCTCCGTTGGAATATACCAACGAGCCGTATGCCATCGCCAAGATTGCCGGTCTGAAGATGTGTGAAAGTTTCAACCTGCAATATGGAACAAACTACATCGCTGTGATGCCGACCAACTTATATGGTCCGAATGATAACTTCGATTTGGAACGCAGCCATGTACTGCCTGCTATGATCCGCAAGATTCATCTGGCCCATTGCCTGAAAGAAGGCAACTGGGAGGCTGTCCGAAAGGATATGAACCTGCGCCCGGTAGAAGGTATCAACGGAGACAGTCCGAAAGAAGAAATTCTGGCTATCCTAAGCAAATATGGTATCAGTGAAACGGAAGTGACATTGTGGGGTACGGGAACTCCTCTCCGCGAGTTCCTTTGGAGTGAAGAAATGGCAGACGCCAGTGTATTCGTCATGGAACACGTTGACTTCAAAGATACATATAAAGAAGGTAGCAAGGATATCCGTAACTGTCATATCAACATCGGAACAGGTAAGGAAATCACTATTCGACAACTTGCCGAGCGGATCGTAGAGACAGTAGGCTATCAAGGCAAACTGACTTTCGACAGCAGTAAACCGGACGGCACGATGCGTAAGCTAACCGATCCTTCGAAACTGCACGCACTGGGTTGGCATCACAAAATCGAAATCGAGGAAGGTGTGCGAAAGATGTATGAATGGTACTTGAAATAAAAAATCAAACAATCTGTTGATATGCTATCAGTATAATTATTTTAGCTTATAGCATATCACAGACTCACTCTTCTCTCCACCCTCTCCAAAAATTCTTCATAGTTAATTTTCCATTCTTAATTTAATTGCTATATTTGCACAATTTAATACCAAATGTGCAAAAACAATGGAACAAAGTTTTATAGCTTACATTGAGAATAGTATCAAGAACAATTGGGATTTGGATGCCCTGACAGATTACAAGGGAGCCACCCTTCAGTATAAAGATGTAGCCCGCAAAATCGAAAAACTCCATATAATTTTTGAGGAAAGTGGAATCCGCAAAGGAGATAAGATTGCCGTATGCGGAAGAAACAGCTCCCATTGGGGAGTAACTTTCCTTGCTACACTGACGTACGGAGCAGTAATCGTTCCTATTCTCCACGAGTTTAAAGCAGACAATGTACACAATATCGTCAACCATTCCGAAGCCAAACTGCTGTTTGTAGGAGATATGGTATGGGAAAACCTGAACGAATCGGCAATGCCACTACTCGAAGGTATCCTGATGATGAATGACTTCACCCTGCTGGTATCCCGTAGTGAACGGTTAACTCACGCACGCGAACATTTGAATGAAATGTTTGGCAAAAAATATCCGAAAAATTTCCGTAGAGAACATATCGAATACCACAAAGACGAACCCGAAGAATTAGCCGTTATCAATTATACTTCCGGAACGACCAGTTATTCAAAAGGAGTAATGCTCCCCTATCGTAGTTTGTGGTCGAATACTAAATTTGCATTTGAAGTATTGGAGTTGGAAGCCGGAGACAAGATTGTATCCATGCTTCCTATGGCGCACATGTACGGACTGGCTTTCGAATTTCTTTATGAGTTCTCCGTAGGATGTCACATCTACTTCCTGACCCGTATGCCAAGTCCGAAAATCATTTTCCAGGCATTTGAAGAAGTAAAACCCAGTTTGATCGTTGCCGTCCCACTGATTATCGAAAAGATTATCAAGAAGAGTGTACTTCCGAAGTTGGAGACTCCGGCCATGAAAATATTACTGAAAGTACCTATTATCAACGATAAGATTAAAGCAACGGTACGCGAAGAAATGATTAAGGCGTTCGGCGGAAACTTCAAAGCAGTTATCGTAGGGGGTGCAGCTTTCAATCAGGAAGTTGAGCAATTCCTGAAAATGATTGATTTTCCTTATACAGTAGGTTATGGAATGACAGAATGTGGTCCGATTATCTGCTATGAAGATTGGAGAAGGTTCAAACCCGGCTCTTGCGGAAAAGCTGTACCACGTATGGATGTACAGGTTCTATCTTCCGACCCGGAAAATATCGTAGGAGAAATAGTTTGTAAAGGACCGAATGTTATGCTGGGATATTACAAAAATGAAGAAGCTACAAAAGAAGTTATAGATAAAGACGGCTGGCTGCACACAGGAGACCTGGCGTTGAAAGATGCGGAAGGAAATATTACAATCAAGGGACGCAGCAAAAACTTATTGCTCAGTGCCAGCGGACAGAATATTTATCCGGAAGAAATAGAAGACAAGTTGAACAACCTGCCCTATGTGGCCGAAAGTATTATTGTCCAGCAGAACGAAAAGCTCGTCGGACTTGTTTATCCGGACTTTGATGATGCTTTTGCCCATGGCTTGAAGAACGAGGACATTGAACGGGTTATGGAAGAAAACCGAGTGGCGTTGAATGCTATGTTGCCGGCATATAGTCAGATCTCAAAAATGAAGATTTATCCGGAAGAATTTGAAAAGACGCCGAAAAAGAGTATTAAGCGTTATCTGTATCAGGAAGCGAAAGGATAATTATCCTCCCATGCATTTCCACCTGAACCGAGAAAAAAGAAATCAAGAGAAAGAGAAATATATTAAAAATGAAGATAAGAAAAACAATCCTCACGGCAGCTATTCTCATGGCTGCCGTTTGTTTGCCGGCACAGAACAAGAGTGCGGGTATCAATATTTCCATTTGGAAAGATATATGTACGCAGCCGCATGACAGTACGCAGACGACCTATGTCAATATCGGTCTGCTTTCTACGTTGAACCGCCTGAATGGTGTCGGTATCAATGCATTGGGAAGCGTAGTGCATGGCGACATGAATGGAGTGCAAATCACAGGTTTGGCTAACTTGGCAGGTGGAACAATGCGCGGTGTTCAGATAGCGGGTGTCAGCAATATCAGCGGTGACAATACCATAGGACTTTCTACTGCCGGATTAGTAAATATTACCGGAGACGGTACAAAAGGGGTAATTATTGCCGGTCTTACCAGTATCGGAGGAGATAATACTTCGGGAGTGATGATGAGCGGTTTTATGAATGTGACAGGAAACATGGCTTCGGGCTTCCAGTTCTCCGGCGCAGCCAATATCACCGGACAGAGCTATAACGGTATGGTAACTTCCGGACTACTGAATGTGGTGGGCGAAGATATGAATGGTTTGCAGATTGCAGGTATTGCCAATATTACTGCCCGAAAACTGAATGGCTTACAGATCGCTTTATGCAACTATGCAACAAAAGCCCGTGGTTTACAAATTGGTCTGGTCAATTATTATAGGGAAGATATGAAAGGATTGCAACTGGGTCTGGTCAATGCCAATCCCGATACGAAAGTGCAAATGATGCTGTATGGTGGCAATTCTACAGCTGCCAACATCGGTGTGCGTTTCAAGAACCAGCTGTTCTATACAATTCTGGGAGTCGGTTCCATGTATCAGGACTTAAATGACAAGTTCTCAGCCAGCGCCTCCTATCGTGCTGGTATTTCCTTCCCTGTTTATAAAGGACTATCTATCAGCGGAGATCTTGGTTATCAACACATTGAAGCATTCGACAATAAGGATGAAGTAATTCCAAAACGCCTATATGCACTGCAAGCCCGTGCCAATCTGGAATATCAGTTTACTCCAAAATTCGGTATTTTTGCAACGGGTGGTTACGGACTTACCCGGTTCTATAATAAATCAAGCAATTACGATAAAGGTGTTATCATTGAAGCAGGCATTGTTCTTTTCTAAAAAAGAATGTATGTATAGCAAACAGTATACAAAATAGTGAACGGTGAACAAGTTGCTTTATTACGTTGCAACTTATTCACCGTTCATTGTTAATCACTACTTACTATTCTTTTATATCTTCTCTTTTATCAATCCGGTACGATAAGCAACAAGTAGCTTTTTTAAATCCTGAATCTGCGTTACCAGCTCTTTTCCTTTATCAGTATCTTTCACCATCATTCGTTGTGAATTGAATTCCAGTACAAAATTGGTAGACTTAATATCCAGCCCTTCCTCAATTGCTTTCTGCCGCGACTGGAATGGTTCATGCTGTACAAGCTGCATACCGTGAGAATGGTAAACAAGCGTATATCCTGCAATCCCTGTTTCCGGCTGATAAGCCTTTGAAAATCCACCGTCAATCACAAAAAGTTTGCCGTTAGCTTTCATCGGCTGTTCGCCCTGAATAGTCTTTACCGGCACATGACCATTGATGATATGCGAATGAGGACCCGAAGCACCAAATTCTTCCAGAATCCGGTCACAAATATCCTCACGATTACGCAATGTATAATAATGCCCTTTCTTCTCTTTGTGCAGTTCTTTATCTTCTACAAAGTAGCGCTCAAAAGTAGCCATTTTATCTTTATCAAACAGAGGAGCTTCAGGACCGCACCACATATACCAGATATAGTCCATAGCAAATTCCTTATCCTCCTCTCCTTCTTCATCAAAGTAAGCGGTACGAATCAACTGGTCGGCCTTATCCAGTAGCCTACGTCCCCAGTATTCCTTTCCCCGGATTTTGACACGCTTGAAACTGCCATCTTCATTTAAAGGTACGGAAGCATGATAAAGAAGATTCGAGTTGGAAACCAAATACATCCCGCCATACGTAAACAGACAGCGCATATGTTTCTTCAACTTCTCACTATTCATAAATGAATAATGAATCTTTTCTACCAGTTCACGTTCCTCTTCTGTCAGCCGATAAGGATTGGCTGGGTCTACTGTCGGAAAGTTGGTATCACGCAGGACATATTCTTTTCCCTCGTACACAAAGACACCACGGTCGAAGTCTATCTTCTCTAAAAGTTTCCGGTTCTCCATGCCGAATTCAGGACGACGGTCGATGATTTCAGCCTCCAACTTAAACTGGATGATAGTAATCGCTTTATGCATCTGGGTAATCAAACGCAGGGTTTTCTCATTATAGTGAGCATCGGCAAAATTCATCTTCGGCATGAAGATAGTACAGGGATCATCAGCATAAGTATCCATAGCAAAGGTAGCCAATGGCAGCAGATTAATACCATAACCATCTTCCAATGTGCCCAAATTACCGTAACGCATAGACATACGGATCACATTAGCGATGCAACTGTCATTGCCCGAAGCAGCACCCATCCAAAGAATATCATGGTTTCCCCATTGAATATCAAAATTATGATAATTACATAAAGTATCCATGATGATATGCGCACCAGGACCACGGTCGTAGATGTCACCGACAATATGCAGGGAGTCAATAGTCAGCCGTTGAATCAGGTTACACATAGCAATGATGAAGTCATCTGCCCGCTTTGTTGTAATAATCGTACTGATAATTACATTGATATAAGCATGTTTATTCGGTTCGATAGACGATTCATGCAATAATTCCTGAATAATATAGGAGAACTCGGCAGGTAACGATTTACGCACTTTAGAACGCGTATACTTGGAAGACACATTCTGACAGACCTTCACCAGTTGGTTCAGAGTAATCAGATACCAATCGTCCAAGTCCTTCTCACGAGCTTTCACCAGTTGAAGTTTTTCTTCGGGATAGTAAATCAGCGTACAGAGTTCTTTCTTTTCCGCTTCACGGAGAGTATTGCCGAATATTTCATTCACTTTACGCTTTACCGCACCTGAAGCATTTTTCAGTACATGTTGGAATGCTTCATATTCACCGTGTATATCTGTCAGGAAATGTTCTGTCCCCTTAGGCAGATTCAAGATAGCCTCCAGATTGATAATTTCCGTACTAGCATCGGCAATAGTAGGAAAACTACGGGAAAGCAATTGAAGGTAGCGGAGATCGCCCACAATACTTTCAGGAGTTATATTACTTTGAGCAGTCATTCTATTTTATTACAATTTACTAATTAACAATTACTTTGCTTCCTATGTTCGTTGTTCGGAATCATTCCATTCAGTTATTCGTGACAAATATATTTTTTATTTACTCGTTTACAATTTTCATATAAAATTTATTTTCAACCTAATAAGAACATCAACAGTACTTGTGCAATAATCACCCGTAGAAACATACACAATGGATATACTGTCGCATAGGCTACAGACGGGTTATCACCGGGAATTGTATCATTTGCATAATTTAATGCCATAGGATTCGCCATACTTCCGCATAGCATACCGGACACTGTGCCAAAATCGATCTTCATCATCTTGAAGGCTACAAAGCCCACTAAAACAGTTGGGATGATTGTCAGTCCGGCTCCTAAACCGATCCACAGTAGCCCTTCCGAACGGAATACCGTATCGAAGAAATGTGCCCCAGCATCTAGTCCCAGACAGGCTAGATACATTGAGAGTCCCAAGGCACGTAACATCAAATTGGCACTACGAGTAGTGTAGGTAATCATGTGTATCCGTGGTCCAAACGTACCTAAAAGGATACCGACAATAATAGGACCACCTGCCAAGCCTAGTTTTACAGGAGTACTGATACCCGGAATAGAAAAAGGAATAGCACCTAACGCCAATCCCAACACGATACCAATAAATATAACAACTAAATTAGGTTCTTTCAAACTCTTGACAGCATTACCTAGCACTTTTTCCACGTTTTGAATGGCTGCCTTTTCCCCTACTACCGTCAGTCGGTCACCCAACTGAAGTATCAATCCCGGAGTGGCGAGCAGTTGTACACCCGAACGATAGACACGGCTGATATTGATTCCATAATGATTTCTCAACCGGAGCGCTCCCAATTTCTTCCCGTTCAGTTCAGGGCGAGTGACAACAATGCGCTGGGAGACCAGTTCACTGTCAATCGCATTCCAGTCAATGTCCTCTTTGTTCCAATCCGTATTTTCCTGTTCGCCGAAAAGCACAGTCAGAGCCAGCGCATCTTTTTCAGCCGTAATCACCAGCAAGCGATCACTTTCCTTCAACACTTTATCAGAAGTCGGAATACTGACATGTCCGTCACGCCACAAACGGGAAATAACAAACTTAGGATAACTCAAATGAGCTATATCCTTTATGCTTTTATTGAAAATAGCAGGATTATGTACTTGAAACGCTGCAATATAGGTTTTGTTCGCATCATCCTTCTCCTTTATTTCCAAGTCTTCCTTGCGAACCAATACTTTACGAATTAACAAAACGGCAAGAATCACACCGACTACTCCCATTGGATAGGCCACGGCACATCCCAGAGCAGGCGTACTACTATCCATGCCCATTTGTTTCAATGTCTGCTGCGCCGCTCCCAACGCCGGAGTGTTTGTCGTTGCTCCGCAAAGAATACCAACCATATCGGGAAGTGATATACCTGTAGCATAACTGGCTACCACCGTTAACAAAGTACCCAGAAGAACAACCCCCAACGCCAACATATTCAACGTCACTCCTCCTTTCCGGAAAGAACTGAAAAAACCGGGCCCCACTTGCAGACCGAGAGAATAAACAAAGATAACCAGACCGAAACTTTCTGCGTAATTCAACATCTGCGGGTCAACCGAAAGCCCGAAATGTCCGGCAAGTATACCAGCAAAAAAAACAAAAGTGACTCCCAGGGATATACCCCAGAAATGCACTCTTCCCAAGCCCAGACCTATCGCAGAAATCAGTGAAAGTACCACAACAGCCTGTAAGGCAGAATGTTCGAGAAATAGACTAGATAACCACTCCATGTATATATAAAACTAATAGGGCGCAAAGATAAAAACTATTTAGTCCCGTTCAAAACTTTTATGCTTTCATTTCGCGCCCTATTTATACTCTAACCCTTATTCCTGAAATCCTATTGGCAACCTTTTACCTCTCCTACCTATCATTCTGTCATTAACCCCTGACACATTTTTATCTTATCCTTCTTTGTCCTCGTCTTTCTACCTGCATCTTGTTATCTCCGATACCTATTGTTTTTTTTACCTGCTTCCCTGATATTCCACAAAGTTATCCCTTCCGTCCAAATAACCGCTTAATCTGTTTCCACCAAGGTACACATCATCCAGATAGGAAACATCACCCGGACCGTAGGACATCCTGATAGATGTTTGTGCATAGTTTTCCCAGTTCCACCGGAAATTATATTCAAAAACTTCCACATCTCCGTTACGGTATTCCACTCGTATGTAATCAACCCCTGTACGGTCTAAATAAAAATCCAGTTCTTGACAACAACGGTTCCCGTCTGCGTCACGGTAATAACTGATCCATGTGCGACTGCACAATTCCGACGAACGGGAATAATACCCGCCACCGATATTATCATCATCATAAAAGCTATCAATTTCTACTTCGCAAGAAGTAAGGCTAATCATCATCAATGCCATTAAAGCTATACCTAAGTATTTGAATGCGTTCGTTTTCATAATCCTTTATTTTTATGGTCCTTATTTATATCATTTATCTTTCGATATGACAAAAGTATAGAATGAATTTTCCTTATGAAACTGAAAAGTCCTACTTGTACGGAGGAAATTGCCTAATTATGGAGGTAAATCCCTCTGTACCCAATAAACCTATCTCAAAGAAATCTCGTATCTTTGCCTCCGATTACCAATATATGGAAACAGATATCATCACCGTATCCGACTTTGAGATGCGTCCCGTTGATTATATGTTAGCCCGAAGCATAGAACATGCAAAAGCAAAACAAACAAAAATGTATGCTATCTCCTTGAGAGGTAAGAGTGCCGAGACAAGTTACCTGCAACTATGTGATAAATATTGGGAATATAGCATTCAAAGCAGTAAAAATCTTAATAAAGATTGAATAGTAGAATGAATTATTTAATCAATGTTATAAAACATCTGTTTTTTCTTGCTTTACTTGCTAATTTTCCAGAAGTTCGTATCTTTGTAATGTGTTTTTCATAGTATTAGATTTAAGGTTAACAAAAGATTGGCTGTCTGGGATAGATAGCCTTTTTTTATGCTCTGAAATATAGCGTCACTGTCCGGTCTACATAGTTACCCTATCTCACTAAGATACCGTCAATATCGCAAGCAGATACCGTCAATATGTTTCAAGTTCTTTCCTTCGTAACAAAAAATAAAAGATATCGAAAAAAAAATCATTCGTTTAACATTTGAAACATAGCAAGTTATCTGATTTTTCAAAAAACAAACTAAAAAAATCTTGCTAAAAGATTTGCGTAGTCCAAAAGTTCCCCCTATATTTGCACCGCATTTGAGAGAGAATGCGGGTTCAAGGAAGTTTGGGTGAGTGGCTGAAACCACCAGTTTGCTAAACTGACGTACTCGTAAGGGTACCGGGGGTTCGAATCCCCCAGCTTCCGCAAAAAATCTCAAAATAAAAAAGAGCTAAGTTTTAAAGACTTGGCTCTTTTTAATCTATCAAACTCCGGTGGGTTCGTCTAACGGTTAGGACACATGCCTCTCACGCATGTAATACGAGTTCGATTCTCGTACCCACTACTATCTGATTATCAGCCTCTTACAAACAAGTAAGAGGCTTTTTTATTGCCTTATATCTATATCAAAGTATCGTTTTTAGGCGTTATAAACGGGTATTATTAAGGAAAATGGTGCAAATTTTGCGCAAATTTTCATCTCGCATAATTATCGCGCTATCCCGTTGACACGTTGTTTGCGTATATATACTAAAAACAATATTATTATGGCAACTGTTTGTTATCAATTAGACACACGTAGAGAAAAGAAAGACGGCACATACCCGATCAAGTTGTATATTAGACATAAAAGCCGAATATTAATAAGTACCGATTTTTGTGCTACTCCGAGAACGTGGACGGGTACAGAGTATAGCAAAGAAGCGAAAAGCTACAAAGCTAAAAATGTAGCGATACGTAATCTTATAAATCGCGTGGAAATGCTTATCGTTATGTTGGATAATAATCAGAAATTAAAAAGCATAAGCGACGCAGCCTTGAAAGATTATATTTCAAAGTCCATCAAAAACGAGTCAACCTGCAAAACTTTCGTAACCTACCTAAACGAGTTTATAGAGACAAAGACGAAAGAAAATACAATAGAACTATATAAGGCTACAAAGAATAAGATTCTTACCTACGACCCGGCATGTACATTTGAGACTATTACAAAGAAATGGCTAGAATCTTTTAATAAATGGCTAAAAGATACAGGAATGAAAACCAATTCAATATCAATCCATCTACGGAATATTAGAGCCGTCTTTAACTATGCGATAGATAACGAAGAAACGGAGTTATATCCGTTTAGAAAGTTTGCTATCGAAAAAGAGGAAACTAGAAAACGCTCGCTAAGACCGGAACAACTCGCCACACTCCGAGACTTTAACGGAGAAGAATATCAAAAGGAGTATCAAGACATATTCATGCTTATGTTTTATCTAATCGGCATAAACGCAATAGACTTATTTAACCTCAAACAAATAGTTGACGGACGCATAGAATATAAACGAGAAAAAACCGGAAAGCTATACTCTATCAAAGTAGAACCGGAAGCAATGGAGATACTAAACAGGTATAAAGGAAATAATTTTCTACTAAACACACTCGAAACCAACGATTACAATTATAGAAAGTATATGGCAGCAATGAATAGAGGTTTGCAAAAACTGGGAAATTTCGAACGAAAAGGATTAGGCGGGAAAAAGATTAGAGATATTTTATTTCCCGACATCACCTCGTATTGGGCGCGCCATACATGGGCTACAATAGCGCATAAAATAGGAATATCGAAAGATGTAATATCTTTAGCTTTGGGGCACGAGTTCGGATGCAAAACAACCGGAATTTATATAGATTACGATTTAGAACAAATAGATAAAGCGAATAGAAAAGTAATAGATTATATTAATTCACTAAAATAATTCACCAAAAACTTGCACAATAAGCAAATGCTTATTACATTTGTAGAGTCAAATAAGAGTTCTTAATTTTAATGTTTAACCAATGAAAGATGAAGAAAGAAAGGAATTAGAACAAGAGTATGAGAATTTAAAACTTCTCGCTTCATTCCACGAAGCCTACGGGGTTCCCGAAAATGAAAAAGAAAGAGAAGCATTAATAAATGACATACTCGACCGGATGAATGAGATTCGGGAAAAATTAAAAGAGTAATCAACCTCCCTCCCTTCGGGGAGGGATTAAAACTTTAAAATATGATAGATATAAACGCTTGTTTGCCAACGCCCGAAATGAAAGCGGATTTTGAAAGATTTAAAACCTTATCTACACAAGAAGAAAGGGACGCTTTCAAAAAAGAAATGCAAGCCAAATATAACGCACTGCCAGAAGATCAAAGAGAAGCCTATAAAAAAGCATCTGAATCTGGACTTAAAGCGACTGTAGACGCTTGCAATGATTTCATAAAAAGAGCGGAAGAAGCTATATTGCGGGATAAGCTCGGAGACTTGCCGGAGGCTATTTCGTTTAGCTATATCGCAAAGAAATATTTCGGAAAGTCAAGAAATTGGCTATATCAAAGAATTAACGGTAACATCGTAAACGGGAAAAAGGCTCGCTTTACTGATAATGAACTTCAAACATTTTTAAATGCCTTGAAGGATGTAAGCGAAATGATTCATCAAACATCGCTTAAACTCGGTTAAGATTCTTATTTGACACAAGCCCCGCAATTTGAGCCGTTGCGGGGTTTTCTTTTTATTTTCGTGCTTTATACACTATTCGCCCTATTATTATCAAAATAAACGAGATTACTAAACCAAACGCCCACCCGCCCAACTCCATCTTGATAGACTGCCAACGGTTTAGCTTTTTTTCGACCAGATAAGGAACACGAATAGAATCGTTTTTAAGAATCGTATCAGTGCGATTAATTGTTAGGTAGCGATACAGATACTTATATCTATACTGATAGGCTGTATCACCCTTTACGAGCGTATAAATACTATCACGCTGGTAGATACTATCAATCCGGATGCTATCGCGCGTTTTGTATTCAGTACGAACGGATTCGACCGGGATATATTGAGTCCGGCAAGATATAAAACACGCCGCTAATATTAACAGCATGATAATATAAACTAGCCGTTTCATAGCTTTAGTACTTGTTTCCGATTACGTCCTTCTCTGAATGACACGTGTACCCAAGAAAAATCCTTTTCGTCGATTAACTGATCGAAAGGCAATTCGCTTTTGATTATTTCGAATAGCTTCCGATTCTCTTCTTTGCTTCCTACCGTAATATCGGCGGCTTCCCCTAGTCGATGTTGGCTAGATGTCGCACCGTTAACGCTACGATTAAGAATTGCACTACGATACCCAGAACTAACACGGATCGGCTTACCGTATTTCTCGCGTAACGGATCGAGTACATTATCTACTAGCTTTGTTAAATTACTGATAGCTTCCGCTGTTGGGAAATTATCAATTCCTTTCGCTAACGCCGTATCGGAGTGCGAAAGCTCTTTAATAGTGAAGTATTTCATTTTGTTGTCTCTTTATTGTTATGATTAATAGTTATTAATCTACGCGGCGGCGTTCTTCGATTACATTCGCTGTCTGGTCTATCACATCGGTTGTGTTCCGCATCCTTCAAAGCTAATTCAAGCTCGTAGTATTTGCGCATCCAATTTTGCGCCTCTGCCTGTGCGGTTCTCCATTCCCGGTAAATCGTATCTACTTTCTCGTCTCGTTGTTTTAATCGCTCGTCGTACCGTTCAATCTGCTTGTTTAGATTATCAATGATAGAAAGTAAATTTTGAAGCTCCATAGAATCCGCCGTAGCCTTTTCTTTTCTGGCATTCGTTTTGCGATTTGCTAAAAAAGTAACAGTAAATCGGATCGCCTCTAATCCACCTAACGCACCAATTATTTTTATCCATTCTTCCATATCTTTTATTGTAGGCTTATTTTGTCCGTTTTAGATAGCTCTTATCTGGTAATCAATCCCTCATTTACTTCCTTTAATATATTCTCAAACATAGAAATATGCGGCACTATGTCAATACCAGTAGGAAAGTTCATAGACTTGCTATCACCTTCTAAAGTCATATACCCAGCGTGCACAGTCTGTTCACCTAAATCTGTTTTCGCTTTTTGGATAATACAACACTGCAAACGAGTTATGCCATTTTCATTGTACGAATATGTTGTCTGATATTCATATTCACCCTCTTTTGCAATCGCTTCTACTTGTGTAGTTCTTGTTTTTTCACTCAAAATTTTTGTTACCATAATCTTTTTATTTTTCATTGTCAATACTGTCTAATAGATCAAATACACCTTTTTTGATGCGGGCGAAAAAACGTCCTACTTCCATGTATTTGCGTATAGTTTCCGCCTTTACTGAATCTACTTCCACTTCGCCATGTTTATAAACTTCTTGCGCAAATTCTAATTCGCCCAAGTCGGTAGTGTTATTGTAGATTATATTACCTAACTCTTTGCTGACATCGGAGGTACTTTTATTCCCTTCAAGGTCTGTTACTTCAATTTTTCTAAAATCTATTTTCATAATCACATTAAATATAAATTACATACACGCTGTGTGTTTGACATGGTAGGCGTACCCGCTGTTATAAATATCCTAAAGCTCCATCCAGGAATATTGATTACAGAATTATTCGGATGATTATGTACTACATGTTTAGTATAGTCACTATCATTGATAACTACGATCATTTTGTTTGCTATAGAGTCGCATATACGAAGTGTATAATCCCCTGTTCCGGATAAAGTTACGCAATCAATGGGTTGTCCTGATTGCGCATATTTATGATAAGTGGAATCTGTTCCATAATTATAGATATGTGCGTAAAAATTCCCCCCAATATTTGATGAAAATTTAAGCGTAGTCATTACCCTATGCCCGAATTCTCCTCTACACCAAATATCAGATGCGTAGAACCGCCAAGATCGGCCTTCCACAGAATTGTACCCTTGTTGGTATAAATCACCGCCAACCCAAGTAGTTGCAAAATCTATATTTAAAGAAGACTTAGTATTTGCTGTATCTCCAAAGGTTATTGATCCAGCTTCTTCTCCATTCGAATTATTTGCTGTTAGTTTTTTAAATGATCCAATAGCACCGTCTAATTTCTTTGCTGTTAAATTATCGACATCAATATTTTCAGCCTTAAGAATAGGCTTCCCGGCTGTATTGGTTTTAAATATCGCTATTGCATTCCCCAATGTATCCTGTACACGAAAAGTATCTGCTTTCACCGTAATGCGCTTGTTTGTTATGTCAATTCCAGTTTCAACAATTTGATTTTGCAAGGCAGATGTAACGGAGTATGCAATAGTTTCAGTTTGGCTCTTTACTGTTAAATTAATCGCTTCGGATGTAATCTTAGCTTCGGCAGAGGAAACACGAGTTCCAAGTGCTGTCAAATCTGTCTGTGAGGCTTTTAATGAAATTTGGGTTGTATGTTGCGATATTGTACTTTCCGCACTACTGACCCGTATACCTAATGCATTAAAGCTCGCTTGTGACACTTTTAGCGCAATACTATCGCTTAGCACCTTAATTCCTGAATCGTATACCGTCTTGGTTACATACTTGCCATCTACATTATCGAGAAGTGCCTTTGCGTCTGTAGCACTTTTTGCCGCATTAGTTGCCGAATTTGCAGCCTCGCCCGCTTTAGTTGCAGCGGTTGTTGCAGAATTAGCAGCTTCATTAGCTTTAGTTGTCACCTCTTTAACTTGTAATGTGATACTACTTGCCGTCTGATTGATACTAGATTCTTTTTGGGAAATGGCAGTGAGCTTTGCCGCTGCACTATCTGCTGATTTTTTCGCATTTGTCGCGGAAGTAGAAGCTTCCCCCGCTTTAGTGCTAGCAGTAGAAGCACTATTTTTCGCATTAGTTGCAGAGGTAGATGCTTCCCCTGCTTTGGTTGAAGCCGTTCCAGCACTTGTAGATGCTTCTGCCGCCTTAGTCGAAGCGGTTGTAGCGGCGATATTCGCTTCTACTACTTTCTTCGTGACTTCCGTAACCTGCAATGTTATGTTTCCGGCGGTCTGGGCGATAGAGCTTTCTTTCAAAGTCACATCTTCGAGGACTTTCGCCGCATTATCTGCAGATTGTTTTGCATTAGCTGCCGAATTTGCAGCCTCACCCGCTTTACCGGATGCAGTTCCAGCAGAACCGGATGCAGACGTAGCGGAGTTTTTCGCATTTGTAGCGGCAATATTCGCCTCGGTTACCTTTTTATTAACTTCGGTTACTTTTGTAGAAATTTCTCCGGCTGTTTGAGTTACAGAACTTTCTTTTAATGTTACTTCCTCCAATATCTTCCCGGCATTAGTCGCTGCTCCTTGTGCATCCGTGGCACTTTTAGACGCGTTATTTGCAGAAACTCCGGCGGATGTAGCCGAACTAGAAGCGTTCGTTTCGCTCTGTTTCGCGTTCGATACAGCAATATTAACTTCTTTAATCTTAGAAGAAATTTGTCCTTCACGAATTTCAAAGTTCGTCTCTACATCGGTTATTCTCCCATTTAGATCGTTTTTAACATCGTCGATTACTTCTTCTATTTTCTTTCCAGAATGAAGTACAAATGTACCTTTTAAATAAACATTAGTACCATACAAACCAGAGCCAATCAATACACCAAATACTGCATCACTAATACCGTTAAGATTTCCGGTACGTGTAATCAACCGACCTACAAGAGAATAGGAATTAATTCCGTCGTAATCATCCCGATAAGGTGCAAAATCACCAACAGCACAATCTATTTGTGCTTTTTGTCTGGTTATGTTCGTTCTGTTGCCTAATACTGCGACATCATCTCCTACTTCGGGCGCTCCGCTTCCCTGCTCGCAGTCAGTTTTAGATAGATTAAAATAGCCTGCTCCGGCGGAAGTAACTAAACGCCAATAACGTTTGGTAGAAGTTCCTGTAAATGACTGGCATATTATCTGATCATCCCTTATGAAATCATCCGTACTATCGTGCTCACATTTCCAATATGAACCACCATCAGTTACTTTAGTCAGCTTACCACCCGCAGCAGACCGGATTACCATGCCGCCCTGATGAGTTATCTTCTGAACAACCAACTCAAATATGGAAAATATCTTTCGAACTGTAAGATTATCAATTTCCATATTCCAGTCACCTGTGACCGCTTTGTATATCTTCATTCCTTCGCCGCCCAAACCACTGACAAAAGACTCGGAAGAGATATAGTCCTTTACTATTGTACCCATTAAAGTTGCAACATGAGATACGCTTAAATCGTGTATCTCTGCAACCTTCTGAACGAGCAAATTTAGTGTTGTCATTTTCTTCGATACAGTCACATCGTCTGAAAAAGCCGCCGACTTTGCAATCAGTTTATCAAAAACGTTTAGTATTTGCGTCGCTGTTGTCGTTGCGGTCAACGTATCCGTAGAAATACCCTTCGTTACATCTAGCCCGTTATCAACGGTTAAACCGCCTAGCAACTTGATAAGAAATTGTGTTTCGTCTGGCGCTGTTTTGGATAGATACAAGTCTTTTAAAGATTCGATAGCCTCCTTAACCTTTTCTTTGATTGTATCAAGTTCTGTGCTTACTCGGAGTGACGATAAAACATTACTATCTGTTGGCTTCGTTTCGGTATCATCTTTCGTTACAATTATAGATAATATCTCCGCGAGCGTGCGAAGAGATGAGAAAACATTTAAATCTGTCGCCGATCTCAAATCGTCTTTTCCTAGAATAGTGACGTTTGATCCGCCACCGTTGGAAGTCACTCCACTACCTCCGCCAGGCGACACACTAACAATCGCCCCAGTCGGATAATTTTTTGACCGGGGTGATGATGGAATAGCTTTATTTTTTATTTGAATCGTCATTATGCTTCTATCATCTTACAGGTAAATTGTTCATTGGCGAAATCTATTTCTCCGCCTGCAATCATGAAATGTTTCCCTTTCATGTAGTTATCCGAAAGAACAGATATAGGAGTTATAGAGTCACTATTTAATAATACCTGTGTTAGTTTTATTTTGGTAGCTCCGTATTGATTAATAATTCTTCTTATTAAAAGCTCTTCCGGGCGAATCAAAGTCTTTTCAATAGATGAATAAAGGTTATCTTTCAGATATTCATCCAATAACAAGACCTTACTATAACACGCTCCATCGTTGTTATAACTCGAAATCTTAAACTCTATTTCGTCTAATTCATTAATAAAGTTTTCATTAACAACATTCTCGTAAATCCGGTCGGAGTCTTTATCGTCATCCATATCTAACGAATGGCAATATCTTAGTTTTAAATCTTTTATTAAATATCCGTACGGAACTTGCCCCTCTCTTTCCGTCAATGTAGGAGCATATATAGACATTTCAAGCGTGCCAAATAAATTAGTCGGAATATCTATTACAACCCCGTCTACATCAGAATATTTGCCGAGTACTCCATACGTTTTATACAATGGAACAAAACCTGTTCCCATTTTACCATCTGCATTTTCGACTCTAGATTGATCCAGATTTATAGACATAGTAGATGGGGTATCACTCCACGTAAACCGCCCATAATTATCTTTAGAAACATATTTATCGCCGATTCTTATTCTTACCTTAATTATATCTTTTGAATATGTAATACCATCCTCGGAAGGAACCAAACCGCCACCAAAAGGAGAATCATATTTATCCTTTTGCAAAACCTTAATACTCATATTGAGAGAAAGAGCACCCCCCTTCCCTAAAAATAAAGCGTCTTTCTTTGCACCGATAACTACAATTGAATCATTAAATACCGAATTGGAAGTTACGTCGTTAATAGGATCGTATTTTGTTCCACAACGTTGCCGGACTTGTATTGCACACTCATAGTTGTATGATTGCGTAGTTGGTGTCTTTAGCCCAGACTCATAAGAGGCATATCTTAATGGGATCGCCCCTAGTAATTCGTTGGCATTACTCTTGTTTTTATAAATAGACAAGTCTGTAACAGGAGACAAAACACCATTTTTATAGGTAAATTGGTGCATCGTTAAAATATTAGGATATAAAACCTCCCTCTGTGTATGTCTTGTATTACCGTTATCCAGATTAGTAGATACTTCTCCGATATTTGATAATAATTTCAGCTTATCAAAATCTTCGGTTATCTTGATTTCCTCAATAGGATAATTACTACATTTTACAGTTACTTTATTATATCCCGGTAAAATATCTAAAAAGTGTTCCGATCCCGCAAAACCAATATCAGAAACATTCAATGCAATAGATGTAGTTTTAGAATATGTATTCAGATTGCAATCATATTTATAATAAACGCTTTTATGATCTATGTCAATGAAATACAGTTCACCTCTCCAATCGACGCAAGTCCAATTTAGGAACTTACAAACTTCTTCTAATATTTCTTTTAGAGTCATAGCCTTGTTATCCTCGTCGAAGAAGTTTTGTTCACTTATCGTCATTTCTTCAAATACGTTTAGATCGTTATTATAATCATGTTCGTTTTTAGCATACACATGAGGAATAAATATAGACGAATAATACCCGCGAGACTGCTCAATGAACATTCTAAACAGTTCCCAAAAACTAATAAAAGTTCGTTGTTCAGCGTTCTTTTGTTTGTAGTTAACATATTCGAGAGTGCTCATAGCGGAGCTACATTCTATTTCAAGCTCGAATTTTGTAGATGTGTAATCCTGCGTGTATAACTCTGGATTTATAAAGCCCGTCCAAATAACATCGTTACCTCGCTTACATAATACTTTGTATTGTTGATATCCAGTCGAATACAAATTTTGCAAATAGTCACCTCCAACAATACGGATTGAAGCAGAAGAAAAGCGAGTTGGCGTATATAAAAAATCCTCATCCTCGATTGTCACGGAAAAAGGAGAGTTACCACTGCCAACCAATTCAGTACTTTTTCCTTCATAATTCTCTTTTTGTATCTCAATCAAATAAGATACTTCCTTTCTGGATTTGAAAGGAAGCGTATAGATAGTTCTGTAATTTACCATAGTTTTTTACCTGTTTTCTTTATGTGGTTGTGTAATGCTAAAAATATGCGATCCCCTCTTATTTCGACATCACTGTACAAGCGAACGCCTTGATTTTCTATTGATGGTGCGATCTTTTGTGATAAGGAACCGTATAAACCGCTATTAAGCATTTGAAATAAATTACTTTGTTGTGATCCGTTTAGAACCATCTCACCCGAATTGAGTAAAGCCGGAACTTTATCACCCGTAAACGATGTGCCCGGAACGATACCACCCGTTGCAAATTTGGGAAGGCTGGCAAAGATACCCGTAACTGTTCCTACAACTGTGGCTATTGCGGCAAGATTGGCGGGGAAAGGTAACGACATGGCACTAGCCACGCCGTTAGCGGTTGCAAGCCCTTGCAGTTGCACAATCATTTGAGCGATAGAACCGATAGAATTTAAAGCAAATGCCATACCGTCGTTATTAAACTGTGCAGCCATTTGTCCCATAGTACCAAAGGCATTTCCGATATATCCTAATGACTCTGCATATTGCTCGTTTAGTTTTACATCTTTTTTCTTAATGGGAGACTCGAATTTAGGTAACTTAAAGGTTTTTTCTCCCTTCCCATGTGTCGGAACCTTATCGTAAATCGGTGCAATAGGTACGGATAAAGCATCGTCTTTCATCTCGCCGTGAGCGATTTTAAACGTTTCTTGCTCTACAACAAACTTTAAATTTATCCTCTTTGATTCGAGCTCATTTATTGTTGCTTGAATGGCAGAACGCGCATGCATGTCGGTTTCAGCAATAAGTTTTTTATTTTGCTCTGCGATTTGCGTGTCATACCAAGCGATAGAGCCCTCTTTCGGTTCTTCCTTTGGCGTTTTCCCGCCTATTCCTGACTGTGAAGCACGGTTCGCCGCTTTCGTCATACTAGATAAATTCCGTCCCGCCGCCTCTGCCGCCGTTGCAACGTTTATTAAATTCTGCAACCATTCATCACTCTTCTTTACTAAAATTGCGTTATATTGTATTGCATCCTGATACTTCGCTAACATCGGGCTTATTGCCTTACTCAATGCATTTGTATCTGTTGTTGTAACCGTGTGCACATTCATTCCAGAACCCACCGTTTCGTAAGTTGTAAATTTGGCTTTCAAACGATCGTATTCATCTACGAAGTCTTTATACTGTTTCGCTAATTGTGCCTTTTGTTCATCGCCTACCGAAGATACATCTAATCTCAACACTTTATCTATATCTATTGCCGAAACATCTACGCCGTCAAGTCCTATTGCCGCCTTTACCATTGCTTGTAATGCGTTTTGACTTCTTTGTTTATATTGTCCTACGATCTCCTCTTGGTCTTTCAGCGTCTTGTCTAATAGCTCCCTAGCTGCTTTCTTTTGCTCTTCCGTTGAATCCTTATCTTTTAAAATAGTTATTTGTTCTTGTATGGTTGCTTGATTCTTTGCATCAAAATAAGAGAATGACATTTTTGTATTTCCTAATTGATCCATCGCGTTGTATGCTTCGCGTGCTAGACGTATCGTTTCGGTTAACCCGTTCATGAACGGCGTCCAGTCTCCACTACCGATAGAGTAGAAAAATTGGTCTACGCCACCTTTTAAGCCGTCCATAGTACGGGCATATTCATCTCCTAGCGTCTGACTGCTATTCATTACTTTATTGAAACCTTCCGAGGCAGTTACAGCAATACCAAGAACCCCGGCGAACTTCATAACTCCCGATACTGCAACGCCGGACATTTTAGAAATGTCGCTTTGAAACCCGTTTACATTCTTCTTCGACTTATTTAGATTTGCGTCAAAGTCATTCGTTTTAAGCAATAATCTTGTTACTATATCAGACATCTTTATGCGTGTTTAATTGTGATTCTACTTCTTTTGCTTTAGCTCGTAATCGTTGCATCTCTTCGTCCGTTACGCTCGTATCTTTCTTTTCTTCTTCATCCCACGGGAACCGAAGTATATCGGTTTGCTTTAGCGTCTTTGTGCTATTAGATTGCGCTATAATGAAACCTAACAATCTAGTTTGTTCCCACGCTTCCCGATTGCGTCGATTCAATCCGTCTATAAACGATTCAACCTCGATAAAGTCCATTTTATCGAGGAAGTAATCGGGAGCGATCCCGCCCTCACCGACAACGCGCGAATAAAGTTCGCGTATACTTACGGCTTTCGTTTCCGCGTCGTCACCTTCTTTTTTTTTACGTCATTTCCTGCCGATTGCGAACGTAGTTTGATTTCATCCAAAATAAACTCTTTGAATTGTTCGAATAGCGTCAAGTCATTTTCGCATAATTCGATAAATTCCTCAAATTCCATTTTGAACAATTCCTGATTAGAGGCAAGCAGAAACGAATAAAACAAAAGAAACTCGTCTAACATCTTTCCAAACTGGAACGGATAGCCGGATATAGTTTCGAATACAAAGAACGCACGGAGCGTATATTTCAAAGAAAAATCTTTTCCATTAAGTGATATTGTTTTCATTGAATAAGTCGTTTAGAGGGCGGCAAAACACCGCCCGTAAGTTATTTACTAGCTGCTTCCTTTGCAAGCGATCCGGTTCCTTCGAAACTGATTGATAGTGTTGCTTTGTCTCCATCCGGCGCATTTGCTTCTAGCGAAGTGATAACCGCACTACCTGTATATGCACCTTCCGCTAGTGTCCATCCGGCGGCGGGCATTTCGTTTACGTCAGGATTGCCAACAACGCCAAATTTCAGAACAACAGGTTTATGCGCCAAGAACAAAGCGAATAGTTTATCGTAGCTGTTCGCATCTGCATCCGCGCTAAATACATTTTCACTGGAAGCGTTCCAAGAAAGTTTTTTAATGTCCTTTTCCGTCCAGATACCCGAATCTTTACTTTGTGTGTCGATTGTTTCAGCCGAAAGCCCCAATTTGCAAGATGTGGCAAGTGCGATGGCTTTACCGTCGATGAATAACATTAGGTCTTTTCCTAACACTGATTTTGCTTTACTCATAATTTTATCGTGTTTTAGTTATTATTCCGTTTTAAATGAGAATACGAGGCTTTGAATAAAAGTATCTTCTATAAAATCCTCATTCGCACTAATTAGTTTAGCGTCTATTACATTGAAGTTGTCATATTGCCCGCGCTTGTTTTCGAGCGCCTTACGCACTTCTTCGGCGATAGTGACAGAATTCAAGTAGTTATCACTAGCTACGGCAACCTCAACCGAAACGGTATCGCCCGTACCGTATCTATCTTTTGTATATTCAGGAACCAAAGAATTACGCCTGTAAATTACGAACGGAAAAGATATTTCCGTTTTGGTTGAGATAGCATATATCTTATCAGAAATCAACTTCGCCAACTCCGTAGAGTCGCTTAACTTCTTATATACGTGTGCGCCTATTGATAAACTCATTTCTTTTTATTCGCTATTTTCGTTATTGAATCAATAATATTTTTCTCTAGTGAGTTCTCCGCTTCTTTCTGCTTCGATTTGACCGCATTAGAAAAGAAGCGAGAAGCCTTTATACTACCTCTGTTTGCGGGTTTATGGGTAGCGCTTTTTTCGTATGCTGTTCGTTCTATTGTTCCAGATTCAAAAAAAGGAAGCATAAAAGCGCGTGATCCCTTTTTGCGTTTATCAATCAGGCTAACCCGTGCACCGGAAGCATTGCGATAGACCGCTATTTTTATTTCATTCTTTAGCGGTTTGAAAGACACGCCATTCTTAGTACTCCCAAATTCAGCGCCATTAACAGCATAGACTAAATTTTCCTGCGCCTGTTTACGAATGATAAGAATCGACTTTCTAAGAGCGGAGGAAATTGCCTTCTTTGCTTCTTTATCGTTCAACCGTTTAAGTAGTTCGTTTACTCGCGTTGCATCCACTTCGACGCGATACAAGTTGCGCCCGGTGTAATTGTCGTTACTCATTGATTACCTCCGCTTCTATAACCGTTGCTTGTTGCTTCCGGTCGTGGTTAATAGATAGAATCTTGTATTTCTGCCCGTCGTACTCGATTCGCATTTTAGCGTTAATCTCTTTGCAGATGCGAATCATTATTGTATTAACGGTCGTATTGTATATCTCGCCGTTCGCTTCTTTGCGTGCGCCAGACTTAAAGCGAATGTATGCGCGTTTATCGAATACTTTCACCCAACTTTCAGACGTGCCGCCCAGACTATCGCGCTTTGACTCGCTACGGTAAAAAGCGATCATTTCGTTTAATAATCCTGCTTGCATTACGTATATCGTTTTAAAGGTTGCAGTAATAGTTCTATGTGCCCCGGAATAACTTGCGGAGTGGCAAATGTTACCGATTCACGGTTTGCGTAGTAATTCGCTATAAGGATGCGGATCGCGTGCCAGATACGCCGATCTATTTTTGCGTCCTTAACGTAGGTATCTAGCGGATTATTTAGATACGATTCGATAAGAAGTTGAACGGGTTCGATAAGCCCAGTTATATACGCGTCGTCCGTGTCGAAGTCAATGTTTAAATGCTGTTTGAGTTCTTCGAGTGTTACGTATTGTGCCATATTGTATAAATTAGAAAGGGCTAGAGCCGAAGCCCCAGCCCTTTAGTGAATGATAGGTTATAGGATTAAGCAGAAGCCTTCTTCTTTGCGATGGCAAAGGCTTCCGGGCGAGCTACAACAATATCATAATCAGTATTCAATACAAAGTTTACGACATTACTTTTCGCTCCGGTGTACGGGTCTATAACTAAATCCATATCGCCGAACTGACCGATAGCAGCGTTGGAGAATACACCGAATCCGATAGAATCGGCGTCCATGTAGTTAGTAACAAGAACCGGATAACCGTTCACCATACCATTTTGGCAGATCATTTCAGCAGCTCCCGCCGCTTTGGGAGTGGATTTCAAAGCACCATACACCTTTGGAGTACAAACATAGGCAGCTGTACCGTCGGTTACATCTACGCCCGCATCCATTACGGTAGATTCAAGCGAAACAATATCCGCAAATGTCAACGCGTTTGTATATTCAACATCTGGTTTTGTCTTTACAAACACCCCGTTGCTTGCGCCAGACAATGCAGTTCCCGAAAACATCCATTTATTCAAAGTGCGAGCGACGCCAAGCGAAATTTGCTTCAAAACAACGTCCTGCAAAGAGTAGTTCGTTTGGTTGATCGCACGCTTAGACACCGGGATAGAAATAGATACACGTTTGGGTGAAGCCTTGATTTTGTCGATATTCAATTCGGTATCGGTAACCGCAACGTTTTCACCCTGAATTGTTGCTTCAACAGCCGCCAATGTTGGGAAAACAAGGTCACCTACAAGCCCGCTTTGCATCTTGATACCCAGTTTATCAATAATCAAGCCTTTTTCTAATGGTTCAATGATTTCACCGATTGTAACAGGAACCATGCTAGCCGCATCGGTTGTATCTGTAACAGTCACCGCACGTTCTACAACTTTAATACCGCCTTCCGATACTACTCCGTTGTATTCTTCCAAAGAGCGATGATTAACGACGTCAAAAACAGCCTGTGAAAACAACATGCGACGGTCTGATACCAGTCCCGCGTTAATATCTTCAAGCGCACGGCGTTCGACTTTCATTTCCAAAAGTTCTTTCTTTGTTTTTAACTGCTCGAACTGCTCTTTCTCGCTTGCGTCGAGTGCTCTTTTTTCCGCTTCTGCTTTATCCAACATAGCGCGCATCTGCTCTTTGTATTGAGCAATAGTTTCAAATTCTTTTCTCATGTTTTAAATTGATTTGCGTAAATTATTAATTTCATTTAGATAGTCTTTATTCTCGCCGGACAACTCCGCTATCGTATCATCCATACTCCGTACCGTTACGTCTGTACCATAAAAAGCAGGATCAACAACGGGAGATATATCGGAAATCCGATCAATCATGTGTACAGTACGAAGCAACAACCCGTCTTTCATTGAATAGGAAACTTTTGTTTTATCCTTTTCATTTAAAGCATACGCAAAAGACGAACCGAAAATATCACCACGTTTAATCATTTCTACGGCGAAATCTCCATCGGGAGTACTAGGAGCCTCAAACCTGTATTTTAATCCGTAGTCGTCAAGTTCAAGCGACAAAGTTCCCGCACCACGATTAGAACGAGCTAACAATCTCTGTTTATTATGATCTAACAGAGCTTTAACATCACAACTACGCAATAACTCTTCCGTTATAGCTCCCTTTTCGATCACCTCAACAAAAGCGCGTTGTTTTTCCCTGTCGTACAATACACGGCTTTCTTGTCCGAATACAACCGCATAACCTTCGATTATTCTTCCATCTCCAACTTTAGGAGCACCTAGCTCTGTATAACTTCGTATTTCCATATTTTGCAAATATCATTTTACTATATGTTTGTTTCTTCGTTTTTGGGTAGCTCTACTTTTTGACTAGCCGCCTCGATTGGTTGAACGTTGCAGGAGATAAACACTTTGTCGCCTCCTTCAACGGGCGGTTTTCCTAAAGCCCTACGAGTATCATTCGGGGAATGAGCTCCCATTTCTTCCAAAGCTTTATAATAGCTTGCTTGTGTCGTTAAATCGGTTTGATATAAGCATGACAAATCAAATGAAATACTATATAAGTGAGCGACTGAATTAGGAATCAGCTTGTAATTAAATTCAGCCTCGATTTGTTTCAATATTGGTTGCAGTGTATCAGTTAAAAAAGAAACATTGCTCATTTCAGAAGCTTTGTAATTAGTAGATTGTCCGGCAAATACTTTATCCGGGTGAACTCCGTAAAATCTACATATATCAAGAATACTGAATTTCTTTGTTTCCAATAACTGCGCATCAACCGGATTTATAGAAAGTTGATGAAATCCAACATCGCCGGGAACTGAAATAATGTCTCTTCCTGTGTTTAGTTGTTCCTCTATACGATCCCCAACCGTAGAAAGTTGAATATCCGTCATACCTGCACCGGGCAACCCTTTATTTATCTCTTTTGCACCGGAAACAAGCCCCTTTATTTTACTTCCATTCTGAAAGGTTCGTAAATTCTGATTATCTGCACTAGCAGCTATGGAAAAGATACGACTAGCGTACATTATTGTACTTACTCCTGTATATCCCCCGTCCAAACTATTATTTTTAAGATGGATTATTTCGTAGGATTCAAAACGCCCATATATCCGGTTATATGGATCAGAAATAATATAAACATCATTCAATTTGTCATAGGTTACTGTATTATTTGCGCATAATACAAGCTCGCTGACACTACCGAACTTCCGACGGATAACGATGTAGGCGTTTCCTTGATTTACGATTTGAACAACCATATTCCTAACCATTTCAAAACTATTCATTCGTCGGTTAGGCATACGGGTTAATATTGTATATAAATCGTTTTTCTCGTCTGGTGAGAAATATCCATCTTTTTTCCGTTTAATTATAAGCGGTAAAGACGCAATAGTCCCCGAAAGAATAGAAGTACATCTATATGCGGCTGAAAGTTTCATTGCTTGATTGCTGTTATGTACATCTATTGGCTGACCGGGCAATGATGGCAATCGGGAGTTTATTGCCGCATCTTTATCCGTTGTGCTCGTCTCTGCATTTAAGGCGCGTTTTTGCGTCTTTGAACGTCCCAATTCAAAATTAAAAGATAGTTTCATATAGCTCCATGTTATTAAATAAGTAGAATGTCATTAGGTTTGTTATAGTCGAATCAATCTTCGCGTTATGCGTTTTTTTGACTGGCTTCTTATTCATGTTCCGATCTTCGTCTAATACCGCATTACTAAAACAGTACGGCGTAATCGGATTAGGGCTAAAGGTGAGCTTACTCCGATACAAAGCAAGTTCAAAAGATTCAATAGGGCTTGTAAACGTTCCGTATGTCTGTTTAACAGGCTTAATATATTCACTCGCACCGCCTACGGAATAAGTAAGAAGATTTACAAATTCAGCCGATTTATAAGGATCATAGCCAACTCCCATAATTTGTAGATACTTTGCACGTGCAAGTATATCGTTTACTATTTGCTGATAGTCGATAATATCACCGTCACACAGAATTAAATAGCCCGCTTTCGCCCAACCTTCGTAAAGTTCCCGATTCGGATGATCTTTCAAAGCTCCTTCCGGAAAATAGTAATCCGTATGTGAATGAAAAGAACCGCTTTCTTTCGAATAGATATTATAAGTAACCGTAGAAAAGTCGTCTCGAACGGATAAATCGACCGCCGCCATTGTTAACGGATAAGTACCAATATTTTCTATTCTAATATCTTTGAATCGTTCTTCGATCTGCTTTGCCTCAATCCATTTTGTTGTTTGGTCGGTAGTAAATACGTTTAGTAACTTTGTTCGAAATTCCAGTGCATCCGGCGCGCTATATAGTGCTTTTTGATACGCGTCTATATAGAAATCTTCATAAACGGTTATACCCATGTGTGGTTGTACCTTGCGCCACGTTGCCGGATCGCCTTCCTCATCGTCTACATCCGGCTCAAAGATGTGCGCAAATATGGAATCATTTTCAATCTCACCTCGTAGGATCGATTTATACATTTTGAGCATTTCGACGAATGGAGCCGTTTCTTTATCGGATGCGGTCGTAATTACTACGGTTAAAGGGTTGAGCCGTGCGCCCATTGAGGACGTTAAAACGTTCTTCAATGCGGCGCTATCGGCTTGTGAATACTCGTCTACTATTACCATGCTTGCGTTAAGTCCGTCTAATTTATCCGGGTTAGAGGCGAGGCAACGGGCAAAAGAGGTTTTTCCCTTTATGCGGTTATATATGATTTCTCGATTAATTTTGAAGTGTCTAAACTTCGGATCGAGAGACTTTAAAATATTACGTATTTCATCAAAACAAACTTTCGCCTGATTATATGAGTTTGCAGCAACGTATGTTTGTGCGTTCGCATCACCGAACAACAAATCGTTAATCGAAAGACTCGCTACACTTGTTGTCTTACTGAATTTACGCGGAACGAATAGAAGAGCTTCGCGAATCAAACGTTTGTTTGTTCCGGGCTTGTAAAACGCGAGAATGTTAGAGAACTGAAACACCTGTATCGGAGTCAGTTTATATCTAGTTTTTCCCTTTGTGCCGGAAAACTTCAAACGCTCATAGAACGTGACGAACTTCTTTACTTCCTTGATCCGAAATTCGTATTTATCGAGGAAAACAAAGAAACGGCGAACGGCTAGTAACTCGTAAAGGTTATGCGCGTCCGGATTGTTAATACAACCTTTGATATACACATTCAGTCTTTCGTCTGCCCTATCTAGCTTATACGAATCAACGTCGATGTTATGCAGTTCGGAGGTAACCGACTGCTTTAACGCTATCAGTTTATCTCTATTTTCCTTCTCCATCGCGATCTACTTTGTTTACTTCGTTAATCAGGTCGTTTACTTCATCCCCCTTCGATGCGTAGAGGGTTCGAAGTGTTAACCCTACATCCGCCAAACTTTTTCTAAGATCTTCGGAAGATTTAGAAAACTCGGACATTGTGGGGTGTATCTTATACGACTTATTCCCCTCGCGGGATAATTCAATAACGAATGATTTTTTAAGTTTCGAAATGTCGTTAATCAATATGAGATGTTTACGTAACGATCCGGCGCATCCTAGTATGCTTAATTCTAAATCTTCCGTATATGTTCCCTGTGATCGCATTGCCGACCGGATGAGTTCTTTTTCTTTTTCTAAATCAGCCATTTTTATATACTTTTTACACATATAAAATTTATGTAGTCGTTTGGTAGCTCGTAAGTTAGCAGGGAAAAGAATCCCCCCCCGAACCCCCACAGATTTAAAATTACTCGCGCGTGTAAATATGAGGTGAGGTGGGTTTAGCGTATCGCGTTAAAAAATAAAAAAACAGCCCCCGCATATCAATAAAAGCATTATATTTGTTTTGAATTATATGAACATCAATATTATGAAAGACAACATACTAAAGGAATACACCCAAAAAAAGAATCTATTCGAAAAGCTTTCTAATAAGCTAGAAATGTTAATAGACGAGTTTCTAAAAGAAAATAAAACCATTATTCACCAATTAAGTAGTAGAGTAAAAGAAGAAAGAAGTTTATCTAATAAAATAGATAATAAGGAAGGCAAGTATCAGTGTTTAAATGATATTACCGATATTGTTGGAATTAGAATTATTACATACTTAGATAGTGACGTGGATACTATCGCAGAAATGATAAAGAAAGAATTTAATATTGATGTAGAGAATAGCGTAGATAAAAGAAAGCTCGATAATGATGTATTCGGGTATCGTTCTTTGCACTATGTAGCATCTTTTAAGGAAGAAAGATGCAATCTTACTGAATTTAAACCATTCAAAGATATGAAATTTGAAATACAAATACGCTCTATATTACAGCACGCATGGGCAGAGATTGAACACGATTTAGGATATAAGAGTGCAGTATCTGTTCCTGATAATTTTATAAGATCATTTAATAGATTATCAGCTTTACTCGAAACTGCAGATATTGAATTTGACAGATTAAAAAAAGACTTAAAATCTTATGAAAAGAGATTGCCCCAATTAATAGAGAATACTCCTAACGATATAGAAATTAATCAAGCTTCAATTATTTCATTTGCTAATAATAGCCAAGTCATTAAGAGTGCGATCTCAATTATACAGTCAATAAGTAATTGTGCAATAAATAATATTACGTCAAGTGAGATTCTTCTAAAGCAATTAAACTTTTTAGATATAAGTACAATAGGAAAATTAGATATATTTCTGACATCTTATCAAGAGAAATATTTATTATTTGTGAAAGAATACACAATGGAGTCTTACAATCAAGAAGGATGTTTCCCTATAAGTATTAGTATGTTAACCCCACTTTATTATTTATGTATTTATATTGCTCTTGATAAAAACGTGTACGATGAAATGATAAAAAAGACTCGTACTAATAATGATAACTTTGCTTTAAGAAGTGATATTGCCTTTAAGTCCGCATATGCTAAAGTTAATCCTCAATAATTATTGAGGATTAACTTTAGATTTGAGAATGTAATTTAAACTGTGTCAGCAAATTAAAAATACTTATCTATAAACCGTTCCGTTGCCCTCCGATTGTTCGCCTGAACCGCCTCTTTCGAATGACTGAAAGCGCGCCGATGTTTATCGGAATGGCACGAATGGCATAGACTTTCCAGATTGTTATAATCAAACATTAGTTGTCTCATTCCGAGTTCATGCGGCACGGACTCAACCGGGACAGTGTGATGTACTTCCGTTGCAAGTGTACTGCGATTGTTCGCTTCGCACACTTCACAAACCGGATTGCTTTGTAGCTTCTTAGCTCGAAGTAACTTCCATTTGTTGGAGTTAATCATCTTAATGTAATGCGGGTTTCTACTCATTGTTCGTCATAATTAAAAAGAATCTTATCACATTGATAACAATCGTGCAACTCCTTTCGTGTCGCCTCGATGTCGTCCGTTTCTATCTCAACTAAATGCGTCTCGGACACATCGCCCGATTTGCATTGAATACGCCTGATTATATACATAACGTTTCGATCCGGTCTAATCCGTTAATAAGTAATCTAATCCGTGCACAATTCCCGTCGCATCGTGTCGATTGTGTTTCCTGTTTATGTATCCGGCTTGCACAGCCTTTGCAGTTCTTAGACGGACACATTTGTTTATACACTTCGATAGCTTGCCGCCTCGTTTCGTCTCTCTGTATCCGAGCTGCTTCGATAGCGACTTTTCGGATTAAGCCACGCGAGCGGATGCGCTCGTTTGTGGCTTGTTCGATGTACTGTTTTACTTTACTCATTTTACCGTGTTATTTTTAGGTTTGTAATTCCATCCGTTTAACTCGTAGACTTTCCGTTTCGCCTCTTCTTGCGTTGCCGCATCATCTACCTTTGTGTCTCCGTCTGGATCGCGACGATAGATATTAAAGTGACGAAAACGAGGGGAATAATAATACTTTGATTGATTTTGTGTTTGGCTCATTTCTTTTTGTGTTATGATTATTTCCTTTTATTCATTTTCTTCCGCTTCCGGTCTTTTTTGATTTGATTCGCAGTACGTCCACCTTTCGAAGAGGAATTTTTCCAAGAAGGTGGGACGGTTTTCCAAGGAGTAGACTTTTCTTCATCTACCATTTTCAGTTCCCTATAGGGAATATCATAAGGTCTGTTTTCGTATCTATATGTATTCATATCTTTCTTGGATTTGATAAAAGGGCACGCCTCCGAAAAGAAGTATAAATTGTCACATTTAAAACTTTACCGTCAAAAATGGAGAACGTACCCAGATTATTATTAATTTTGTTATGTTACATTTAAAACTTATATTTATGAAAAAATTTATTCAACTATCATTTCGTGAGAAGTCTTTCAAAAAATACCTTATTGATATAAATAAGATCGACTATGTTATAGAAGATGAAAATTCTAATATTGGTTCTTTTGTCTATTTAGAAGGTCTAGAAAAGCCATTTCATGTATTAGAATCCGTTCGTTCTATAAATAATTTGATTTCGGAGAATTCCCAAGAACAAAGTTTGCCAATTCATTTGCAACACTCAATATTTCGCAAAAAGTAGGAGACAGATTTAGTTCTCTCTCTTTAATTATTATTGCTTGCTCCCACGCCCATTTTCGGACGCTGGTCTCAAATTCTTTTGTTTTTACTTTCGTATTCATAGCCTTCCTTTCTATCTTGTTTTACACTAATTGATTACACAAACATTCTAGGCTGCATCCGCGACAAAATGATTTTATTCGCATCTGCATAGAACTTCTTCTTTATCTCAAATCCGTATGCCTTTCGCCCGCATTGAGCGGCTGCAAGTAATGTTGTCCCACTTCCGGCGCATGGGTCTATTACAACATCACCCGCATCGGTGAAAAGTTCGATCAACCGCTCAAGCAACGGAACTGATTTCTGTGTCGGATGAATCCGCGGTGTATCTGTGTCTCTAGGATAATCGAAACAATTAAATACCATCCGACCGCCATTATTGAACTTTGGCAGTTTGTCCCGATATAAGAGTACACCATATTCACAATTACCAACGACCTTCATGTTAGCCTTTAAAACTTGTGCCGAAAAATTCTTTCTAAATACCAGATTGATATAATTGTTCAGTCCGTATTCCTTCGCTTTCTGGATAAGTTCGAATTGTTGCTGAAACTCACAAAAAACAATCATACAGGGCGATTTTCCTTTTTCTTTCGGCTCCTTAACGAGCATCTTACTACAAAAGTGAAGAAATTCAGTAATGCGAAAATCCTTATCGGTATCGAAAAACTCTTTTCCTGCCAGTTCGCTTTCTCCGTTAGAATTGTCTCCGTCGATATACCAAGATGGATTAGAGCCGTATGCGTTCTTCCCGATGTTGTAGGGAATATCCGCAATGATTAGTTGTGCTTTCGGAATACCGTAGGTTTTATAGTTCTGGAAATGGTCGTTAAATAGTTCTACGTCTTTCATTGGAGTGATAATATTAATCATTAATAAATTCGTCTTCGTTCTCTACTACTTCACTCTTTACAGGCTTTTTCACCGGAACGCGAATCGCCTTTTCTGTAAACTTGTTCGATAGATATTGTTTCGCCTGCTCCCAATCCGTAAAGTGCAAATTCGGATCAGTATAGAGCGAGATAATCGTAGAGTTTAATTTGTCGAGTGCTCCGAAAGCGCTTGAATTTATCGTACCGTCTAAGGGTGAAAACTTGGCAACTAAGCCGTTATAATTCTCTGAAACAAATCGGTCGATATACTTCCGATTCCGTTCATTTGTCGCGACGGGATCTGCTGATATGTCGTGCAAATAATTTGTGTTTGATAGTTTTTTAACCATATTAAAATCCTTCTAATCGTTTTTGTCCGTTCATTTCGTCTACCTTGTGTTGTGGTAGTTTTCGTTTTGGTTTTACATACTCGAAATGTCGTTCCGCCTGTGATAGATCGTAGAACATTTCTTTGATTTCGTCCGGTAATACTTCTTCATCATCATCGCCTGGCATCGGATCGGCAACCCGGAGAAAGCAGCCTAAAATGTACTGCATAATCTCGTATGTGCTTTTGAAATGGTAGTCAGCGCGAATTTTATCGAGCCTTTGCCATTGTTCCAGATCGACGCGAACCGGAATCTTTTTAAAGTACACAAGTTTCTTTTTTCTGCTTCGCATGGTTTCGTTGTATTAATTATCTTCTACTAGCTCCGTTCAAGTCCAAGACGTTAAACATTTCATTTATTCGATCCGCGATATACGCACCGTAAATACGCTGTATTTCCTTAATCGTTAAGTTCGTTGTAACATGAGTTATTGCCTCATGTCTCAACTCGTACCGACATTGGAAAATATACTGCATCACGTTTAGTTCAGTACCGAAATACTTTGCCGGGATTGGCTCGCGTCCTAGTTCATCAAAACAGATCATTCGCGGAGTACCGTTGTTGTAAGTATACAATTCTAGTGCATCCTTTCCGCGCATTGAAAAGCCGTTTGCAATACAGGAAGTCGAATCAATCCTAAAGCCACCGATCGGATAGCCGCCCTTTGCTTTGCCGCGTGTGAAATAACTATATCGGTTTAGAATCTGCATGATAGTACTTTTTCCTGTACCAATGTCACCTCGTAACAATAACCCTTTATTTGAATCTAGCTTCTCGGATCGTCCTTCAGTATACAAAAACAGTTGGTTCATTATGTTTCTATTCGAATCGTCTATCTTGAAGTTAGGACAAACATATTTGCAACACGCTTTAAACCACTCCGGGCGCTTCTCTACTTCTATCGGCTCGTCATAGTACGGTAGTCCGTATGATAGTATCGCCGCTATCGGCAGGGTCTGTTTGCTTCTTGTTTCCATATTCGCATTTATCGTTTTTTAGTTCAAATAACCCCGACCAATTATTAGCAATCGATTCATTTACGATTTGCTCCGCAATCACCGGATCATTCTTGCTCAATTTTACCAGTTTGTTGTAACACGCTTTAAGTGACTTTTCCGATTTGTAATTTTCCCGCCTGTCTTTCTTATATTCAAGCCAGAGCGAAAACGCTTCTAAAAACTCGTCAGATATAAAATCAAAATCTCCATGAGAGACTTTAGAGAGTATATTTCTGTTTGGTTTCTGTTTTAGTTTATTATAGTCTGTACTATCCCCTGTATCATTGGCTCCCTTATCTACTGTATCATTGGCTGTCTGATTGGCTCCCTTATTGGCTGTCTGATTGGCTGTAAAATTTACAGTAGTAGTTACAGTAGTTTTAAATTCCTTCACGAAAGAATAAGAGCTTATAATACGTTTGTTCTTGCCAGATTTATAATAAATCAATCCTGCATTTATTAAAGACTCACGGGCTTTTATTAGTGTTTTCTCATTCACGTTAAGCGCAAAACAAAGTTCAATGTTCGAGCAATCGAAAACGTCCCTCCAATCTTCGCCGTTACAAATAGCCACTAATTCGTAAAATAGGGCTTGTTCGGTGGCGGTAAATCTGAAACGTCGTCGCGCTTTTCGCATCTTTTCGGTTAGCGTATATCCGTCTATATTCATCACACTTATAAAGTCTATCGAGCGACATAATAACTACAAATCCTTATCCCGATCGCCCGTCCTACTTTCAGGACGGAACAATAGCAAATAAAATTATTCTCTCTTCCTCCATTGCGACACGTTCGACAATCGTGTTTTACTTGCTTTTGTGCTGTTTTCTTCACCATTCTTATACCTCCTTTATTTTAATTCCATGAACGTAAAGCATGAGCTTACGTTTGATTATATACTCCTTTGTCCGAACACCTTTAGTATCTTCGACGATATACTCACCATCCCGATAATAAACGAAATCCGCGATGTAGTAAACTCCTCGTTCGATCAGCTTCTTTTTACGTAGCATCTTCCGCACTCCCTGTACTTCATAGAAACGATATTGAGGCGAAATAAGCTCGTATTTTACTTGCTCTTGTAATCCGGTTATAATCCCCTTCTTTTCGAGTAGTTTCAACTCCTTAGCGCGTCGATATTCCTTTTTAGAGTCGTATCCGTCTATTTTTACATTGTTATACTTTGCCATATATTTAAAACTATTTGTCGCCTAACCAGATATTCACTACGCTGATTAGACGTAGAACATTAAACTTAAATACGAGGGCTTTCACCTCACGCCGTCCTTTTCGGCGACATTATTGGTTAATAATAATATTTGGTAAAGTATTTATTTTTTAGCTTCATACGGATAAACGTCTACAATCGCCGTTTCTTTGAGAAGAATCGAAGAATAATCCGCCATCGTTCCTTTCATTCCTTCGTCGAGTTTCTTCATTGCGTCGTGAATGTCCGCCGCCTGTATAAGTACGTTTGTATAAGTCCGTTTCTCCTTACCGCTTTTCTCGTCAAGCGTAGTGAAAGCAAGTCGCCCGGCAAACCATTTATCGGTGGAATCCTCTTCGCTAGTAAATATCTCGCTATAATGTGCGCGGGAAATGTCGGACACTGTAAACTCACCGGAGATAAACGGCATTACTTCCTCAATTATTCGTGCTTCTGCTTCGGTAAAACTTAGCGCATCGACCAAATACGGTTCAGTTACCTTCTTTTGCATTCCGTTTTCCATTACTTTCTCGTAACGGATTTTACATAAAAACCAAGTGTGCATAATTTTGTGTTTATTAAAGTGTTTATAAAAATGTGATTAATCGTGTTGTGTTAGTGTTGTGACGGTACTTTCTTCGTCAGTTTCTTTAATTCCTTCCGTATCTTATAAATCTGATTCTTAACCGGAACACTGTTTTTCGCTTCCGGCTTTAACGCCTCGATCTGCATCTTTAATTTTAAGACCTCTTTTGCCTTATCGACACAATCAAGCAAGTCCAGACCGGAACGGATAGATTCGTCTATCATCTCGCTAGCCAACCGGATTCGATCATAGAGTTTCTTTATATTCTCCACGTGATCGGCTCGATTCATTTCGAGTATTCGACCGTCGTTTACATAGCCGTCATAAATGACATAATACAACTTGTCTACGTCCGGACGCCCTAGAAAATGTCCGAGGAATTGCCAATAATATTCGTCTTTTTCGTCGATGGTATTTCCGAACTGCAGCGATTCGATCTTTCCTTGCGACATCGGGCACTTGATCTCACCCAGAGCGATAACTTTCCCGTCAAATCCGTACACATAGAAATCCGGTGAATCTCCGAATCCTTCAAACGGTTCATTGAAAACAATGTCCTTAAAATCGGTTGTACACGACTTGATCTCGTTCATTAACTGGCTCCGTACCCATTCAACCGCTAGCGGTTCGTTTTCATGTCCCCAATCAAACGCCCTGTTGCTTCCGTTTTCTCGCATCATCCCGGTTCTCCGCTCGTATCGCACTAAATACATCGCATCTAACGCAGCTTTACCAAAGGGACAACCTTTGCCCGCTTTCATCAGATCGGGAAGCGTGGAGGCGGTTATTTTGCCCCGTCTCTTTTCCTTCCATTCGATTTCTTTTTGTTCACTTGATTTCATGTGCTACTAATTCTTTGATTTGTTCTTTAGTTAGTTTATATTTCGTCTGTACCTGTGCGACCGTAAAACCACCTGCCAAACCGTCGAGGATATTTTTCCAGATTGCCGATCCTGTCTCAACCGTAGGCAATGAGTTTTCTACTTTCGGAAGAAAAGGACGAATACGAAGCGAATCAACCTTTTCGCCGAAAGCGTCAACTAATACCGCTCCGATTTGGATTTGCTTGTTTATCCATGACTCAAAATTCGGATTCTTGAAAATTTTCGTCAATGTTTTGCAATTCGTCCGGTTGAGGATCATCGGTTTTACATTCTCGTAAAAGTAAGCGACGAAACATTCTTCTTTCTTTCCAGACGCGCCGACCACTTGTTCTTTTTTCGTTTCGCGGATGGTGAGAATTATATCTTTTCCATCCGGTAGGCTGTAAGCGCCTAGATAGTCATAATTAAATTGAGTTTTCCAATGTGTCATTATCTTGTTGTTTAAAAGTTATCGTTTCCACCCTGATAAAGCGATTCGTAACAGCGAGCGCAAACCGTTATTATCTTTGTGCCATGTCTGCCACGTTCGTACGTTTCGACCTCTAATTCTATCTCTTCGCCCGGTTCTATCTCTTCGCCGCAATCTTCGCAAACTAGAGTATCAGCAGGACACGCTCCAAGAACCGTACAAATTCGGCAATTACCGATACATTGAGGATTCGCCGCCATGTCGTTTCGTGTTTAGATAGTTACAGACTAGCACATAGATAACCGTGATAAATACGATCAATAGTGCGATAATTAATTTGCCCGGCTCCGGCTCGCCTTCTGCGAGGCTGCACGCTGAAAGCATTAAGATAATAGCGGCGGGACTTTGTTTTAGTGTTAGCATGATGTTTGTTTTATACTACCTTATTACTTTGTATGAATCTATCTATACTCGATAAATCGTACCAGATCATTTTTCCAAATTGAGAAAAAGAAATGAGAGCTTTTTCCCGTAACGTTCTCAAAAAATCATCCGAGCATCCTATATAGGATTTTGCTTCATCTTTACTAAGCCACTTCTTTACTATTGGCTCAACTTTTCCGGTTACTTTAGTTCGTCCCATTGTCGTACTATTCTTTGCGTTCAACATAAATGTTATCTCCGTCGATCCAAGTTTTAAAAATCTTTCCTTCATCGGTTTTTAAATCGGATGCGGTCGTTCTCACTGATTTTCTGCGGTTGCGGGGGAAGTAGGTTTGTCGCCCTACTTCCATCGCTTGCAGTGTCGGTTTAATTGGTGTTGTGTTCATTGCCGTGTATATTATGTAAATTATTTATTGAGAAAAGTGCATTTCTTAAATGGAAGATAAATTGTCATTAAACAAACTATCATCATATCATAAAGAATATCTTTTCTTTCATTACTTTTGCATTGTTACATTTAAAATTAATATCATGCGATTCTATCAAATTACTCCTAATCTTTCTATATCGGACGACTCCAATTTTGGTAATTATGACCATAAGATAATTTATGAGTTGCTAACATCTATCAGTTCTAATTTCTCAAAACATTTAAATCTCATCTCATCTAGTGTCCCCCCATGCCGTATAACCTATATTAATACTAATCCTAGATGCTCCAATATAATGTCAGAAAGATGGATTTTTTTACATGTCAGTCAAGACTATTGGTGTCAGTGGATATATCAATTCGCTCACGAGTACTGTCATCATTTAATAAACGGGGCGATGAGTGACGATATAATAGGTTTAATTTGGTTTGAGGAATCGATTTGTGAGTTATCTTCTATGTATCATCTTCATCAACTATCTACCCAATGGAGTACCAGTAATGATCCGATTAAACTCCGATACGTCCCCGCTCTCCAGAACTATCTCCACGATTTAACTCCAAAGCAATCTCAACTATTTTCCGATGCACTTCGTCCGGGATTTCTAGCACTATGGGAGCAAACCCTAGCCGAACCGATATATTATCGGGATCATTATAATGTACTTGCTGCAAAGATGTTTCCTTTGTTTGTAGGGAATCCTTCACTATGGAAAATAATTCTTCACTTTGGAGATATGCGGAAGTGGAGTTCTCTGCAGGAACTATTTGATTACCTTCAGAGAAATGCGACACCTGATTACTCGGATTCGTTGAATGAGTTACAATCTTTGTTGCTTTCATAATTCTATACTTTTATTTGTTAGTTCTTGATTGATTGATTAACTTTGATGCGACAAAGATAGATGACTATACTCTACTATACAAATATTTAGTAGATTATATTCTATTAATTAACCTTTATTAGTAGACGACAGTATGACTATAAAAGAAAAAATTCAGGAATACATTGATTATAAAGGAATTAGTGTATATAGATTAGAAGCAGAAGCTGGATTATCTAAGGGATATTGGGGGAAGACCAAAAGTATATCCGCCGATATTGCAATGAAAATTAGTAGAGTATACGGTGATATGTCAACCGAATGGCTTCTGCGAGATAAAGGAGAAATGATTAAAAATGCAGAGCGAGAACAAAAAACAATCGAGATTTCCGAATCTGCAATAAGCGAAACAAAACGAAAAGGAACATTAATATACGATATAGACGCAACATGCGGACTAAGTGGTAGAGACATAGAATTTACAGACGAAAAAGTGATAGGAAGTATAGACGCACCGGAAATCAACCCGGATTCAAAGATAATATTCGCCACGGGTGATAGTATGTTACCACTAATCGCTTCGGGCGACAGGGTAGTAATTAGAAAGATTGAGAGTTGGGATTATTTCAACTACGGACAGGTGTATTTAATCATAACGAACGAATACAGGCTTATAAAGAGAGTTCGTAGGCATCCTAAAGATGCGGATAATTTAATTCTGCTTCGTAGCGAGAATCCAGATTATGACGATATAGACTTGCCGAAACGGGAAATTATTCATCTATTCATTGTGGAGAACATTTTATCAATCAAAAACATATTGTAAATCACTAAAACAAAACAACATGAAAGCAAAAGAAAAAGACCAAATACTATTAGCAATCAAAAACGATAATTTTGATTATAAAAAGGCTATTCATGGCGAAATAATTTCCGAACTAGAACGTTCCGGCTATGTCGATATTACCCGAACAAAGGACGGAAGTTTTTTCGACATAACCGATAAAGGGGAAGCCTTTTTGAATGACGGCGGATTTTCAAGGACTGAAAAAGAAAAGCAAAAAGAGAAGCGCAAAGAATATGCAATACGAATCGTATTCCTTGTACTAGGTGCAATCATTGTTAAGCTAATAGATTTATTATTTGCTTAACAATTGGTTCAAAAACTGTATAGAGGAAAGAACCTAATAGAAAGTAAAAAAGACGATCCTTTGTTTTATTAGACATAATTTATATGAATTGAATAATGAAGCTAAAATTAATCATCCCAAATCGAGTCCATTACTAGGAACACGATAAGAAATATAAATACGCACGGAATTATAGCGAGCAACAAACCGCCTAAAACGTTCGACATAATTATTTTAGTATAGCATTTAATATCTGAACTAATAAATATATAATCGTAGTTAAATAGCTAATCAATAATAAGAATTTGAAGTTTGATTTCATAATAGTACTTTTACTACTAGCCGGATAAACTATAAATAGATAGCTTAAATTCAAACAAATAATATTTGCTATTTCTGATTGATTGATTAACTTTGTATTGAAAACGTTCTTTGATAAAGATGAAATATAAGAGGTGATATTTATAAGAAAGGACATGAGTATCGTTTTTTAATGCAAATTCGGTGCAAATAGATTTTATAAATATTATAAGATATTAATTATAAGCGTTTTAGGTGGTGTACAAAAACGCCTCTCACGCATGTAATACGAGTTCGATTCTCGTACCCACTACTAAATAAAAGAGGAAATGTAGTTAAGCTACATTTCCTCTTTTATTTTATATATCTTAAAGTAGGAATCTTTATCTATCCTCAGCCGGATTCTGTCTTCCCGCTTTTGCCCAGCCAGATTAACAAATAAGTTAAAGTATAATTGACTAAAAGAAAGCTCGGAATGATCATAAGTTATATCAAATGTCCAGGTCCTGCGAAATGAATCAAAAGTAGCAAAAGACTGTTCCCCTCCTTTACACATAAAGACTTCCGGGAAAGACGCTGGCGGATAAGGCTGGAATAAACCGGCCAGTTGAGCATAAACATAATCAATCATCCATTCATCGTCGGTTAAAGTTAACTCTCCCTTTAAACGAAGTTTAATGGCATAACTAGCAGTAGCATCTGCGGAAGTATAAACAGGAATCTGGCTTTCTACCGGATAATTACCGTCTTTGTAACCGAGGCTCATAGTCAATACGGATTTACCTACACCATTGAACTCTGCAACCTCCCGGGTTCCCGACTGATTTTTCAGATTAATCATAAACGTCAGCTTGCCAAGAGTCGGATCACCCGGATACTGCGCAAGCGTATCCAATACATAATCCTCTTCATTATAGCTCTCAGCCACCAAAATACTATTAGATCCTACTTCCAGAGCCGGACCGCCTTTTTCAATATCCACATTACCCACAGGATAATATATCGCATCATTATCCTTCACACAACTGCAAAAACAAAGCAGCAATACAGCCGCTCCTATAATTTTATTCATCATCGCCTACATCTTGATTTTAAGTACAAAGATACATCTTTTTTGTGCCACACTTGATTTATGTCAACCGTTTTTAGTATTTTTGCACACATCAAGACAAAAAAGAAATGGACACACTATTAAGAGAGACAGTAAACGCCGTTGTAAACTCCCGCTTTCCGGAGATGAGTATAGAGGGAAGAAGGCAGATCGAAAACATTCTCATTCGTGAAGAATATCCGAAAGGAGCAATAGCACTGAATGAAGGAGAAGTAGCCCATGAAATTGTTTTTGTCGGCAAAGGAATGCTTAGGCAGTATTACTATAAGAACGGAAAAGATGTTACCGAACATTTCTCTTACGAAGGATGTATCGTGATGTGTATTGAAAGTTTCCTGAAACAAGTACCGACAAAACTAATTGTAGAAACATTAGAGCCTGTTGTTCTTTACATGTTTCCGCGGGATATGCTATTTAAGTTAGCCAAAGAAAATTGGGAAATCAATATGTTTTATCAAAAAATACTGGAATACTCTTTAATCGTATCCCAAATCAAAGCGGACTCATGGCGCTTCGAATCGGCACGTGAACGTTATAACCTCCTGCTCGAAACGCATCCGGAAATCATCAAACGAGCTCCATTGGCACATATCGCCTCTTACCTGCTGATGACGCCGGAAACACTAAGCCGGGTACGTTCCGGCGTCTTATAGTAAAAAACAACGCACAATGAAGACAAAACATATATGATAACAGAATATTCCGTTATCGGCTTTTGCGGTATTCTTTAGGAGACATACCGGTATAATGCTTAAAATATTTCCCGAAGAAAGACTGGTTTGCAAAATTGAGCCGGTCGGCAATCTCTTGTATATTCATACTCGAAGAATTCAGAAGCGCTTTTGCCTCCAGAATCACCAGCTCATCAATCCACTCCCCCACCGTTTTACCACTGACTTCTTTCACCACACCTGAGAGATGTTTCGGTGTCAGACACAACTGGTCGGCATAAAATTTCACACTACGTTCCGATTGATAAGATTCTATCAGAGATTCATAGAAACGCTCGAATATATACTCTTTCCGACTTTTATTCTTCACCGTAGCGGCGGCAGTCGGAGCATGGCTATTAAAGATATTGCAAAGTTCGAAGAAAAAACCTCGCATCAGTCCCATTACGACTTCTCTACGATACAAGTCCTCCTTATTCTTCAATCTTTTCCTGATAAAGCTATAATATTCCCGGATAATATCCTGTTCATGCGGCGTAAGGTCAAAACAAGGATAATCTTTCAAATAAAAGAACAGAGAAAGTACATTCCCCACTTTAGGCAATGCTTCCAGCAAATTCTTTGATACCGCAAAGAAAATAGCCTTGAAATCAGGACTAAACCACCTATGCTCGATAATCTGATTCGGCAAGACAATCACCATTCGTCCCGGAACTATTTCATACTCGCGTAAACTAATATTAAATTTACTACCACCTCCCAAACAGAGGCCCACTGTAACTACCTCCAGCTTACTAGGTCCGCTATACAAGGAAACAACGCTCTCCGTATCGAAGAGCGCTATATCATTGTCAACCACATCAATGCAGTCAGGATCTATATGCTTGGAATGAACTACCGAAGAAATACCTATTTTCGGAACACCTTGAATCTCCATACTCTCTCTCTTTTTTAGTGACAAATATACCAGCTATTAATCAGATATACAACCAAACAAAAAGATTATCTGACAAAATGAACAAAATTAGTTACTTATTGACCACCCCGAATAAATACTCATAATCATGTTTGGCGGCAGGGACTGTCCACTCTTCAGGAATAAATTTCCACTGGTTCAACGCCTTCGGGTCCATTATCCCTTTCTTCTCGATATAATTCATCAGATAGAAGCGAAGGTCCTTGTCCGTAGAGAAAATAATACGGTCTTTCAATTTCTCCTGTGGAATCCCGGAGCCTTTAGTCAGTAACTCGCCACCACCGTTACCGCGATAAGAGTTCAGAGCCACCTTATATACCTTGTTCATAAGGAAAGGAGAGCCATCGGCCATACTGGCAATCGTCACCTTCTCTCCTTGTGGTTTGGTGACATCCACCGTATAAATAATGCCTGATGCCGAATCAAAGTTAAAACTGTAATTCTGGAAAGAGGCCCTGTCCTCCGCACCTTCGCGACGCTTCTCCTTGAACAAGAGCAAATGATCGTCCGGCGATTTCATCCGATTTGTCCACATATAATAAGACATTTCCAAAAAATCTTTAATTTCTTTTCCCGACAATGTCATCACGTAAAGCATATTCTCGTACTTATACAGGTTGAACATATCACTGACAGATACATCCCCTTCCTTTATTTCCGCATCAAATGAAAGCGGAGCAGCGAAAGAAACATCCGCCCCCGTAATATCAAGCTGCAACGTATGTATCAAATCAATGAAAGCAGAAGGCCCGAAGAAAGAAGGATGAGTAGAGATACTTTCAGTAAATGTACCTATCTTTTTGGATACAAACCTCTTCACGGTCTCATACTGAGAAGCGAAATGTTTCATAAAGTCCTCGCTGACTCCATAATCTTTCGTTTCAGTAAGTCTCCCCCTGATATCTTTATCCACCAATTTCCCGTCTTTCAATTTCAGAGTGACATCCACATTAGAGAGCACCACCCCGTTGCTGGCTGGGTCAATAATCAAGACCGAATCTCCGACAATATTCACCACCTTCTTACATTCACGGGCATGATCATGCCCCATTAATACCATATCAAATCCCGGTACATTCTTCGCCACATTCAGAGATGCGTTCTCATTATATTTGCCGGACATTTTAAACGCTTCCTGCCCCGCATGGAACAAGCCAATCACTAAGTCCGGATTCTCTTTTTCACGAATAATCTTCATCCATTTACGAGCCGTCTCCTCCATATCGTCAAAATGCAATCCCTTCCACAAATTTTCGGAAAGCCATGCAGGAATAGCCGGGGTAATCATTCCCAAGATAACTATTTTCACACCGTCACGCCTCAGTACCTTGTACGGTGGCAGATACGTTTCTCCGGTAGACGTATCTATGATGTTCGCTCCCAATATAGGGAAATCACAAGTCCCGATCCAACGGTCGAACACACTGCGTCCGGTTTCCACATCATGATTACCCATATTGCCGGCATCATATTTCATATAGTTCATCATCTCCGCACAAAGATGAGGAGATACCGTATCTATATAATTATAGTAATAAGCTGTAGGTTGTCCCTGCAAGATATCACCATTATCGAGTAAAATAAGATTCTCTTTATACTCCCGGCGCTCTTTCTGTACAAAAGAATAGATTCGCGCCAAGCTGCCTTTCCATTCCTGACGGGTTATAAAGTTATAAGGATAATAGTTGCCGTGCACATCACTTGTTTGTACAATCTTCAGCTTCACCACTTTTTCCTGCGCCACAACGGACAGCACGAGGAAAAGAAGCCAAACATAAATCAATGTAAATCGTTTCATTCTTTTTCTATATTTAGCGGGTGAGAGAAAACAAACCGTGCCCCTCCTGTGTAATCAGGATCAATCCATATCTCTCCTTTCCATTTATACACAATCAATTTACAGATAGACAGTCCCAAACCTGTCCCCTGCGCATATTCATTCAGTTTTTCAAAACGCTCGAACACCAACGCCTGTTTCTCCTTCGGAATACCGCATCCCGTGTCCGTCACCGAAAAGACAGCCATTTGCGTCTCCTCATTCACCGAAAAATCCAATGTTATCTTTCCCTGTTTTGTAAACTTATCGGCATTGGACATCAAATTGATAATCACCTGCTGCATACGCTGCACGTCCGTCTCCATTCGGAAACTCTCGAAAGATGTATTGAATAGAAACTGATTATCCGACCGTCGCGAGAAACTGACAGAAGCCACCACCTGGTTGCATAACTGCACCACATCACACTCCTCCCAAGTCAGCGTCACCCGGTTCGCCTCCAGACGTGAAAGATCAAGAATATCGTTAATCAGGCGAAGTAACAAATCTGAGTTCGTCTTAATAATCTGATAATAGGACTGTTGTTCCTCCTCTGTGCTGCCGCCTACCGCCAGTACATCCGAAAAGCCGACAATAGAATTCAACGGCGTTCGTATCTCATGGCTCATATTAGCTAGAAAAGCACTTTTCAGACGATTCGATTCTTCCGCCCTATCCTTCGCTACACGCAGATCCTTCTCCGATTTCAACAATTCATCCCTCAAACGTTTCGTGCGGAAATAATAAAACAGCGAAATACATAATCCGAGCACCAATATCACAAACAGCGCACAAGCGGACCAAATCTGATACGTATACTGCTGATAGAAAGAAACCGGCTGATTAATAAGCTGCACATCAAAAGGCAAGACTTTCGGATTCAATCCCCATTCCTTCACCTTTCGGCTATCCAATACAGCCTTACAACCAATCACGGAAAGATGTTTCGCCGTATCTCCCGGCTGACTATCCATTCGTACAGATTCCTGTGCCATTTCCTTTCCCACTTTCCGATAGTCAGGAAGCACGCCGCCAATTGCCCAAGACCCCAAGCTCACCGAAGAAGGTGTAAAAGCCGGAATAGCGGGAGTCGCCTCCATCATGGCATAAGTGGCATTCCGCATGAAATACCCCTCATTCATATCCACACGCCAAGTCCCCACCATAATAACCGTATTTTCCGGCAAATGTCTCAACTCCTCCACAATCGTGTAGATAGTATGCTTACGCCCGTCCATAAGAATCAAATCCAAATCGGGGAACTTTTCCATTTCCTTCCGTACCAATGCCTGCATAGTCACACCGCCATACGTATTATCCGATATAAAAGCGATATGCTCCGTTTTTGGATAAAACGCCCGGAGCATACGTATATTCCCCTCTATATCATACTGATTGATAAAGCCCGATTCGAGTTCCGGAATATCCATGTGGTCAACAAAAATATCTACGGATTCGGGCATCCAGCTATCAAGATTCTTCACGGTATCCTTCGGTAATATTACGATATTACTACTCGCGAGGCTACACATGACCGGCACTTTTATCTGCATCGAATCCCTTTGTGACAAATAAGCCGCCCATGCTTCCTGACCCAATAAAATAATTTGTCCCGGATGCTTCTCTCCCTGGTATTTAGAAAGAATCTGCGTCATCATATCACTCCAGAGCGGAGCTTCCGAGAAACTTTTGCAGTTCATGTTTTCAATGATAATGTCACGCTGCCCTCCCAGTTTGCCATATTCTTCCATATAATCGGAAATGGTGACCGAAGTCTGGTGCGCTGCCGGATTATAGGAGCAGATAATCAGAATGGGATTCTTATCTTTAGAGACAGCCCATGCCCCCATAGGCACGAACAGCCAAAGAATACAGACGAACAGGTATCCTACATATCTCGACATAATTGTGTTGTTTTAATCTGCGACCTTTTTTATTTTGCATGCAAATATAACAAAACTTGTCGGGTATAACAGATTTATATGTATTTTTGTCGCTCATTCATTTTCAAAAAACTGTTTATGGAATTATTTCACAAGATGATTTCCGGATCATTAGGCATACCGGAAAGACAAATCGCCAGCACCCTTCATCTTTTGGGTGAAGGTGCCACTATACCATTCATCAGCCGTTACCGTAAAGAAGCTACGGGTGGACTGGATGAAGTTCAAATAGAGCAGATCAAGGAGCAACACGATAAGCTGTGCGACATAGCCAAACGCAAGGAAACGATTCTCGGCACTATCACCGAACAAGGTAAACTGACCGCCGAGCTCGAGAAGCGCATCAACGACACCTGGAACCCTACGGAACTGGAAGATGTCTATCTCCCCTACAAACCCAAACGGAAAACCCGTGCGGAAGCCGCCCGCCAAAAAGGACTCGAACCGCTTGCCACAATCCTCTTGCTACAACGGGAGAATAATCTTGCCGTCCGCGCCTCCTCCTTCGTCAAAGGTGACGTGAAAGACATAGACGATGCCCTAAAAGGTGCCCGTGACATCATCGCCGAACAAGTGAACGAAGACGAACATGCCCGCAACGCAGTGCGTAACCAGTTCGGACGACAGGCGGAGATCATCGCCAAAGTAGTAAAAGGCAAAGAGGATGAAGCTGCCAAATACCGGGATTACTTCGACTTCTCCGAGTCTCTGAAACGCTGCACCTCCCACCGTTTGCTGGCTATCCGCCGTGCAGAATCGGAAGGACTGCTGAAAGTCTCTATCACTCCGGATGATGAGACGTGTATCGAACGTTTGGAACGCCAATTCGTACGAGGCAATAACGAATGCAGCCATCAGGTAAGCGAAGCCACTGCCGATGCCTACAAACGTCTGCTCAAACCCTCCATTGAAACGGAATTTGCCGCCCAATCCAAAGAAAAAGCGGACGAAGAAGCCATACGCGTGTTCACGGAAAACCTCCGCCAGCTACTGCTTACCGCTCCATTGGGACAGAAACGGGTGCTCGCAATTGATCCCGGATTCCGTACCGGATGCAAAGTAGTCTGCCTAGACGCACAAGGTAACCTGATACATAATGAAAATATCTATCCGCATCCCCCGGTCAACAAACCCGGCGAAGCCGCTTCCAAACTCCGCAAGATGATAGAAGCCTACCAGATAGAAGCAATCTCTATCGGCAACGGAACGGCCAGCCGCGAGACGGAAGACTTTATCAACCGTCAGACGTTTGACCGCCAAATTCCCGTATTCATGGTCAGTGAACAAGGAGCTTCTATCTATTCAGCTTCCAAGATCGCTCGCGATGAGTTTCCCGACTATGACGTTACAGTACGGGGAGCAGTCTCTATCGGCCGCCGTCTCATGGACCCATTGGCGGAACTGGTTAAAATCGATCCCAAATCTATCGGCGTAGGTCAATACCAACACGATGTGGACCAGACAAAGCTAAAGAAAGCACTCGACCAGACAGTAGAAAACTGTGTCAACCTCGTTGGTGTCAACCTGAACACAGCCAGTAGCCATTTGTTGACGTATATCTCCGGCCTGGGACCTCAACTGGCACAGAACATCGTAAACTATCGTGTAGAAAACGGAGCCTTCAACTCACGGAAAGAACTGATGAAAGTCCCACGCATGGGTGCCAAAGCCTTTGAGCAATGTGCCGGCTTTCTCCGTATCCCCGGAGCCAAAAATCCGTTGGACAACACTGCCGTACATCCGGAAAGCTACCACATCGTAGAGCAAATGGCCAAAGACCTGAAATGTACCGTCGACGAACTGATAGCTAACAAGGAACTCCGGCAGAAAATCAATATCTCCGACTATCTCACTCCCACCGTCGGACTGCCTACCTTACAGGACATCCTACAAGAACTCGACAAACCGGGACGTGACCCTCGTAAAACCATTAAGGTATTCGAATTTGATAAGAACGTACGTACGATCAACGACTTGCGCGAAGGAATGATACTTCCGGGCATTGTAGGCAACATCACTAATTTCGGTGCCTTCGTCGATATAGGTATCAAGGAGAATGGCCTTGTACACCTCTCCCAACTGGCCGAACGATATATTTCCGACCCTACGGAAATCGTATCCATTCACCAGCAAGTTATGGTCAAGATTATAAATGTGGATACCGACCGCAAACGAATTCAACTTAGCATGATTGGGGTACCGCAAGACTGATCGCCTCTCTCTTTTCCCCCCACCAAACAATCAGAATCGTCAATACAATCATAAGTACTGTGCAAATGAGCGAGCCTTCAAACCCGAAGGCTCCGCCATTCAGTACATTGTCCTCGGGCAGATGCAAAGTCAGCATAGAAGATATGAAATTGTTACCACTCACTTCGTAGCCCAACACCGGTCCCTGAATCCAGTTCCAGAAAAGATGAAGGGAGATAGGGAAACAAAGATTCTTTGTATACAAGTAAGAAGCTCCCAGCAGCATGCCAGCAAGTAGCAGATTGAGCATAGGCAAGAAATCTATTTCCGGATTGAAGATATGTAACAAGGCAAACAATGCCGATGATATAAATAACGACAGGAATTTATTCATACGTGTATGAAGCAGTCGTCCGAGAATATAGCCGCGCATCAGAATCTCTTCAAACAACGCCACCAACAGAAAAAAGACCCACGAACCGAGCAAATTCACCGGTTCAAACTTAAAACCGGTCACTTCTATTTCTCCCAAAAGCAGAGACAGTCCGAAGCCAACCAGATAAAACAGAACAGCTATCAGCAATCCGTACCACAATCCTCGCGCATGTCCTTTGACAGACAAGCCCAAGTCTGAGAACGGACGCCGTTCAAAACGAAGCATGATAACAGCAGAAGTCAAAGCGGTCAAAAGCATACCCGTCTCTTGCAGAATATACCCCACTATTCCGGGGTGACGGGCCTCCACTCCAAGAACCAATGAAAGGAATCCTTGTATCAATGCACTATACAACAACATAAACACAAAAAACACCACTATAAACAGCAAAATACACGCCCATATAGGAAGTCCCTTCAGTTCTTTTTTATCCACAATGTTTTCTGCCTCCATTTTTACAATTTGTTAATCCGGCTACAAAATTAGATATAAAACATAAAAAAACACTATCTCTTACCTATTTTTCCTATATTTGCCTGAACAAATCTGCAAAATTATGAAAATTAAACTACTATTGATTAGTTTCATATTGGCTGCCAATGCATTAGGAGCAGTCGCCCAAGTGAGCAAGACTTATTTTGTAAGTAAACCCGGAACGCTGATTTCCATGATGACGGAGGATGAGGCCAACAGTATCACCCACCTCACTTTGACCGGTAAAATAAATGCCGAGGACTTCAGACATCTGCGTGATGAATTTCCCAACCTGAAAGTATTGGACATTTCGAATGCAGACATCAAGATGTACACCGGGAAAGCCGGTACCTATCCCAACGGAAAACTTTGCGTTTATATGCCGAACTTCATCCCTACTTACGCTTTCTCGAACATCGTAGACGGAGTGACTAAAGGTAAAGCCACCCTGGAGAAAATAATTCTCTCCGAGAAAATCAAGAACATCGAAGACGCCGCCTTCAAAGGGTGCGAGAACCTGAAAATCTGCCAGATCCGGAAAAAGACAGCTCCTAACCTGTTGCCGGAGGCATTGGCGGACAGCATTACCGCTATTTTCGTTCCGCTGGGCAGCAGCGATGAATACCGTTATAAGAATAGGTGGGAAAAGTTTGCTTTCATAGAGGGAGAACCGGTAGAAACCACTTTGCAAGTGGGAGCAATGGGCAAACTGGAAGAAGAAATCCTGAAATCCGGTCTGCAACCCAGAGACATCAACTTCCTCACCATAGAAGGCAAACTGGACAACGCCGACTTCAAACTTATCCGCGACTATATGCCGAACCTTGTTTCAGTGGATATTTCCAGAACAAACGCAACAGCTATCCCTGACTTTACTTTCTCACAAAAAAAATATTTATTGAGAATGAAATTACCTCATAATCTCAAATCGATCGGACAGCGTGTATTCAGTAACTGCGGACGTCTTTGCGGTACACTCGAACTTCCGGCCAGCGTGACTGCTATCGAGTTCGGCGCATTTATGGGATGTGACAATCTCCGCTATGTATTGGCTACGGGAAATAAGATCACAACATTGGGCGATAACCTGTTTGGAGACGGGGTGCCGAGTAAGTTGATTTATAAGAAATAAGTAAAGGAATAACCTTGATATATAGAGTATAGCCCTATATCAGAGTAAGACAACGGTTATAAACTAAGTCCGAGTTAACACATTTCTACCCCTCGTATTTAATAAATCAATCTTTGTTGTTGCATAATTCTATTCGTCTGACAACAGTCAGACGAATAAAGTTATGTATAGCGAATGCTAATTCATAGTAGCTCCAAAGTTACTTGAATGACAAATTATCCCTAAAAAAGAGAGCGTATCAAAAACTAATGTCTTGATACGCTCTCTTTTTTATTATCAGTAATGTCCGGAGTCTTACTTATCTCCGTACATCTTCGCTCTCAATTCTTTAATGTGGTCTGACGTGATATATTCGTCGTATTCCATCATCTTGTCAATGATACCGTTCGGCGTCAGTTCGATGATACGGTTGGCAACGGTCTGAATAAATTCGTGGTCATGAGACGAAAACAGGATGTTTCCTCTATACGTTTTCAGGTTGTTGTTGAATGCCTGGATAGATTCCAAATCCAAGTGGTTGGTAGGAGTATCCAGAATGAGGCAGTTTGCCCCCCTGAGCTGCATACGGGCAATCATACAACGCATTTTTTCACCTCCGGAAAGTACGCTCACTTTCTTCAGTACTTCCTCACCGGAGAACAGCATACGCCCGAGAAAACTCTTCATATACACTTCGTTTCCTTCGCCAAACTGGCTCAACCAGTCCACCAAGTTCAGGTCCGTATTGAAGAAGTCGGTATTGTCCAAAGGCAAGTAAGCGGTGGTGATAGTCACCCCCCAGTTGAAGGTTCCCGAATCCGGTTTTATATTTCCGTTGATGATTTCAAAAAGTGCAGTCATGGCACGCGGGTTGCGTGACAGGAATACAATTTTGTCTCCCTTTTCTACATTGAAGTTGACATCGTTGAAAAGCACTACGCCTTCTTCCGTCTTCTTGCTCAATCCGGCAACTTCGAGAATCTGATTGCCCGGCTCGCGTTCGGGAGTGAAGATAATACCCGGATACTTGCGTGAAGAAGGTTTAATTTCTTCTACATTCAGTTTTTCCAGCATTTTCTTGCGGCTGGTGGTCTGCTTACTCTTCGCTACGTTGGCACTAAAACGGCGGATAAATTCTTCGAGCTCTTTCTTCTTCTCCTCAGCCTTCGCCTTCTGGTTCTGCTGCTGACGGAGGGCCAACTGGCTGGATTCGTACCAGAAACTGTAGTTACCGGCAAACATATTGATCTTTCCATAGTCAATATCGACTGTATGCGTACAGACGGAGTCGAGGAAGTGACGGTCGTGGCTCACAACAAGCACCGTATGTTCAAAGTTGGAAAGATATTCTTCCAGCCATGTCACTGTCTCCATATCCAAATCATTGGTAGGTTCGTCGAGAAGGAGGTTATCAGGATTTCCGTACAATGCCTGCGCTAGCATGACACGTACTTTCTCTTTACCACTCAATTCGCCCATCAGTGTGTAGTGCTTATCTTCTTTGATTCCCAAACCGCTCAACAACATGGCTGCGTCACTCTCGGCATTCCAGCCGTCCAGTTCAGCGAACCGTTCTTCCAGTTCGGACACTTTCAGTCCATCTTCGTCTGTAAAGTCTTCTTTAGCATAGAGTTCTTCGCGCTGTTTCATGATATCCCACAACACGGTATGCCCCATCATTACGGTATCCATAACGGTAAAAGCATCCCATTTGAAGTGGTCTTGACTCAACACGGAGAGGCGCTCGCCCGGTCCCAGAACAATCGAACCGGTAGTCGGATCCAAATCTCCGTAAATCGTACGGAGGAATGTAGATTTTCCCGCACCGTTTGCGCCGATAATACCATAGCAGTTACCACTCGTAAATTTCAGGTTTACGTCATTAAACAACACTCTTTTACCAAACTGTACCGAAACGTTTGAAACTGTAATCATCTTACCTATTTACTATTTAACTATTTACACTTTTCAATTTGAGTGTGCAAAGGTAGACATTTAAAATGAATAATGAACTATCCCGTATGTGCCAATCTGACATAAAAGTATTACCTTTGCAGAGTTTTTTGGCAAAAACACCAACTTGGCAAAGTTTTTGCATGTGATTTTGATATTATGAATAAAAAACAGAAATAGATATGGACCCTAAAGAAAAAAAAGTGAAGGAAGAAGAACTCAACGTTGAGGAAACTCTGAATAACGCGGAAGAACAACCGCAGGACGAACAAGCGGAAAATCCCACTCCGATGACTCACGAGGAGGAATTGGAAAAGGAACTGGAGACGGCTCAGGAGACCATTGAGGAGCAGAAGGATAAATATTTGCGTCTCTCCGCCGAGTTCGACAATTACCGGAAACGCACTATGAAGGAGAAAGCGGAACTGATCCTGAACGGTGGCGAAAAGAGCCTTAGCAGTATTCTTCCGGTGGTGGATGATTTCGAACGTGCCATCAAAACGATGGAAACGGCTACGGATGTCCAAGCTGTGAAAGAAGGTGTCGAACTGATTTATAATAAATTCATGGCTACCCTGGCACAAAACGGTGTGAAGGTGATCGAAACGAAAGACCAACCGCTGAATACTGATTACCACGAGGCTATCGCCGTAATTCCCGCACCGTCGGAAGCACAGAAAGGTAAAATCCTGGATTGCGTACAGACGGGATATACATTGAACGATAAAGTACTCCGTCACGCCAAAGTGGTAGTTGGAGAATAAGAAGAACTTGAATCAATAAAAGCATGGCAGAGAAAAGAGACTATTATGAAGTACTGGAGGTAACGAAGACAGCCACAGTAGAAGAAATTAAAAAAGCCTACCGCAAGAAAGCGATTCAATATCACCCCGACAAGAATCCGGGTGACAAGGAGGCAGAAGAAAAGTTCAAGGAAGCGGCCGAGGCGTATGATGTATTAAGTAACCCGGATAAGCGCTCGCGTTACGACCAGTTCGGCCACGCAGGAGTGAGCGGTGCGGCAGGTAACGGTGGGCCGTTCGGCGGTTTCGGTGGCGAAGGTATGTCTATGGATGATATTTTCTCCATGTTCGGTGACATCTTCGGAGGTCGCGGAGGAGGATTCGGTGGTTTCAGCGGATTCGGCGGCGGAGGAGGTTCGCAGCAGCGACGGTATCGCGGAAGTGACCTGCGCGTAAAGGTGAAACTGACGTTGAAAGAAATCTCTACCGGAGTGGAGAAAAAGTTCAAGCTCAAGAAATATGTGCCGTGTGACCAGTGCCACGGTAGTGGTGCCGAAGGGGACGGCGGTTCGGAAACGTGTCCAACTTGTAAAGGTAGTGGTACGGTGATCCGTAACCAGCAGACTATTTTAGGGACGATGCAAACGCGTGCCACCTGCTCTACTTGTAACGGTGAGGGTAAAATCATCAAGAACAAGTGTAAGAAGTGTAGTGGCGATGGAATCGTTTACGGTGAGGAAGTAGTGACAGTGCAGATACCTGCCGGAGTGGCAGAAGGCATGCAACTTTCTATGAGTGGCAAAGGAAATGCCGGCAAGCATAACGGCGTGCCGGGAGATTTACTGATTCTCGTAGAAGAAGAACCGCATCCAGACTTGATTCGTGACGAGAATGATCTGATTTATAACTTGTTGTTGAGTTTTCCCACTGCCGCTTTGGGCGGGGCTGTGGAGATCCCGACCATCGACGGAAAGGTGAAGGTAAAGATTGACTCAGGTACTCAACCGGGAAAGGTACTTCGTCTACGCGGTAAAGGATTGCCGAACGTGAATGGATACGGAACAGGGGATTTGCTCGTGAATGTCAGTATCTATGTGCCAGAAGCTCTCAACAAGGAGGAAAAGAGTGCGCTTGAAAAAATGGAAGATTCGGATAATTTCAAGCCGAGTACGTCAGTGAAGGAAAAGATCTTCAAGAAGTTCAAAAGTTTCTTCGATTAAAACTTACATAAAAATTTCTTCCTATTAATAATTAAACGCTCCATGAATGCCTAGTGACACATGGAGCGTTTGTTATTTAAAACCCACTCAATACCCCGGATTCTGTACTAGCTTTGTATTCATCACCCGTATTTTCTCGGGAATAGGGAATACGGTAGTATAACCAGTTTCCTCGTTTGGTAATTGAGGACGGCTGTTGTATGCACGAGTAAACATTCCGAAGCGGATAAGGTCCTGACGCCTCCAACCCTCCCAAGCCAATTCAAGCTGGCGTTCGGAAAGTATATTCTCCAAAGTAGCGGGACGGCGAGCGGCCTTTACCCGGCTCCGGACTTGATTTAGCTCGACGTCTCCGTTTTCACCGTTGCGTACTTTAGCTTCGCTCTTCATCAGTAAAGCGTCCGCGTAGCGGAACAGGACAATGTCATTCTCCATTAATTTTCCGTCTTTTGTGACGGTGGGGTCTACTTCATACTTTTTCATACGGGCACCTGCCGTTTGCTCATACGGGGTGTCGGTGATATCCAATGCTACTTCCCAAGGGAGATATACCAAAACAGTACCGTCGTCCAGCTTGATAATGTCTCCTTTCAAGTCATACATTTCTCCTGCAAAATAACAGATGTCGAAGCGAGGGTCTTGGGCAGCTGTCCCATAACCGAAAGTTTCGAGTGCTTCAATCGTTGCACTGGGACCATTCTCACCGCTTAGCCCGTAAGCTTTGGCATGGTTGTAATGACGGGAACGAAAAAGGTATTGCATCTGATTGGTATACAATGTTTTATTCATCGGGATCGTGAATATATTCTCTACGGACGGTTCATTGAAGATAGAGAAGTTAGTCTCGTATTCCGATTCCAGTTTATAATTCATAACTTTCAGTTGGTCGCAGTAGTATATGACCGTCTCCCAGGCATTGAGTTCATTACCGTCTACCATGAACTTGATATTTTTTCCGTCGGGACGTTCGTTGTCCGTCCAGTCGTTATCGGTATAAACTTCGGCATTCAGTGCCAGTTTTGCCAACAAGAAAGTAACCACCGGACGAGTGATACGCCCATAATAAGGCCCGGTCTGATTGCTGTGTACCTCCGAAAGTAATGGAGCCACTTCCTGTAATTCCTTGAATATAAATTCGAATACTGTCTTCCGCTCGCTTTGAACGATGTCTTTCATCGCAGGAGAAGAAGACTGCACCAAAGGCACACGGCCAAACAAATCCAGCAGATAATAGTAGTACATCGCACGCATAGCACGCACTTCCGCTCGATAAGCCGGGAGTTCCGCATCAGAATGGGTTTCTGCGAATTTGTCGATTCGTTCGAGCGACTTATTACTAAGCATTACGACTTTATAAAGATACTCCCATGTAGCTTGAATGGCATCATTCTCAATACCCCAATCATGGAGAAATAATCCCTGCCAAAAGCCACCGTCGTACCAGTCACCACCGCGCGTAGGGATAATAGCTTCATCAGTAGTGAAAGTATTGAGATCATAGACACCTCTGCCCGTTCCCTGCAATCCCTGGCTGTCGCTGTAACCGCCCACATAAGTATAGAGCGAGGCAACAGCATTGAGATAGACTTCCGAAATGGAATTATACACATCATCTTCGGGCAACTTATCTTTCGGATTTTCTTCCAGAAATTTATCGCAGGAAAACAAGAACGTACACGTAGCAAGCACCAAACTAATCTTTTTCAAATATTCTTTCATCTTCTCATCCTCCGTTAAAAGTTAATACTCAATCCCAATGTATAGGTACGTGCCAACGGGTAGTTACGTTTATCATCCACCCCCAAAGTAGAGTTTACCGTAGAACTGTTAATCATCGGTGATAGCCCTGAATAGCCGGAAATCGTCGCCAAGTTGTTGACCGTGAAGGCAAGACGCAAAGAACGGACGTACTTCTTGAGTTTCTGCACCTTCTCGATTGGTACATTCCAACCAAGCGTCACGTAGTCAAAGTTTACGTAATTGCCTTTTTCCAGCCAATAGTCAGTGGCAGTCTGGTCCTTAATGTTCTGCTTCGGCGCGGATTTCATCACATTGTAGTCAGGGAAGATATTCATGTTCATATACGTCAGTGATGTTCCGTTATAGATTTTATGGCCGAAAGCTCCGTTGATCTGCACCGAAAGATCGAAGCGTTTGTAACGGAAGCTGATGTTCGAACCCAGAATTGTTTTGGGCACGGCTTGCCCTGCCACATAGCGGTCTTCGCCGTCTTCAAGATTGACACCACCACCGTTCAAGTCCGCAATACCATAGGTGTATCCACCGTTCCCGTCGGACACCAGTCCGGTGCTATGAGGCAAATAAAAAACACCTAACGGTTGACCGACCATTTGATAGACGATGTGGTTGTAGCCACCGTGGAAGCCGGCTCCGTCGAGACTGGCAAGGCTCTTGTATTCAGGCGCGGAAATCATTTCGCCGTTGTACATTCCGCTTAATGAGAGAAGTTTGTTACGTTGGAAGGTGACATTGGCATTAATGTTCAATTCCATATCTTTTGTTTTCAGAGGAGTGATACCAATAGCTATTTCCGTACCCCAGTTACGCATGGAGCCGATATTAGCCAGTAAAGTGTTGTAAGTGAAAGGCGGTACACTCACATTATACAGATAAAGCATATCCGTTGTTCGAGAATTGTAGTAGTTAGCGGAAAGTAACAGACGGTTACCAAACAAAGCTACGTCAAAACCTGTATTGAAAGTGTGTTTCACTTCCCACTTCAAGTCGGGGTTCGTATTCCTCAAATCACCCAATGAGACAACGGCAGAGTTGCCTACCGGAACAACTCCGTTCGGCTTTACCAGATTCAGTGTAGTATACGAGTCAATTCCACTCTGGTTACCCGCCAGACCGTAACCGATACGAAATTTCAAATTATCAACCACTGGCAAACGTTTCATAAACTTTTCCTCACTGACTACCCATGCGGCAGATATGGAGGGAAAGAAGCCCCACTTATGATTTGCTCCAAACTTGGAGGAAGCGTCCGTACGGGCATTCAGCGTCAGGACATAACGATCGGCATACGTATAGTTGAAACGTCCCATAAAAGATGCGAGACGGGGTTGTTCGTAGTACGAATTTGTCCCCTCCCACAGACGGACTGCACCGGCTTGCAAATTGTTGTAGCCGAACTTATCCGTGCTGAAATTGCTGACTGTGGTATAATATCCCGTGTACGTTTCTTTCTGGAGTTCGGCTAATGCCAGGACGTCGAAGAAGTGCTTTTTCCAGCCTTTTTTATAAGTCAGCATCATATTTCCGAGGAGGGACTCCATTTTCTTTGTTCCTTTATAAGCCTGCCCGTTCGCCCAAACAGAGGTGGGGAGATATTGCGAATTTTCAACTATATTATAGGTATAGGCACCGAACAGTACCAATTTCAATTCTTTCATCAAATTGAAGGTGAAACGGGCGTGTGTACTGATATGCGAAGTAGCGTCGTCATCGTCCACCTGCATCCATGCCAACGGGTTTGTTATCTGACTGGCGGTAGTGATGCCGTCCCACGAGTTAGTAACGGGATCTTTATGGTTAGGATACGTCGGGTTAAAGGTTGCCGCCGAATAGAAGGTTTTCTGATAGTCAACCAGATTATGATTTTTCAGGATAGAACCGAACATCCCCAGTTCGCAGTCGAAGAAGCCATCGAACATCTTTTGGTTCATGTTCATATTGGAAGTGAAATTCTTCATATCTTCATTCAAAATCACCCCCTGACGATCCATAAAACCAAGTGATACACGGTAGCTCGACGTGCTGGAGCCTCCATAGAAAGCGACGTGATGATTCTGTTGCAGACCTGTCTGTTGTATTTCTTTCTGGAAGTTAGTATTATTACCTTTATCTAAAATAGAGATACCGCGTTCGGAAGCTACGCTACGGAACTCGTCTCCCGACAACATTTTAAGATTCTTGTAGACAGTAGAAATGCCGAAACTACCGTTGTAGGCTACCTGCGTCCTACCCTGCATTCCTTTTTTAGTGGTGACTTCAATCACACCGGAAGCACCACGTGAACCGTATTGTGCCGTTTCGGAAGCATCTTTCAGAATCGTGAAACTTTCGATATCTGTGGGGTAAATGGAGGTCAGCATACTAAGGTCGCCAAACACTCCATCGACAATAATCAGAGGATCGTTACCACTAGTCAGTGAAGTGGTTCCACGCAGGCGCACTGCATCCAGAGCTGCGGGTCCATTCGTACCCCGTTGAATAGTCAAACCCGGTACCCTACCCCGAATCGCTTCCAAAGGATTGGTTACCTGGTCTTTGTTCATTTGTTTCTCCGTAATTTTCTCCACAGAACCGGAGAGGGTTTTCAGACTTCCGGTAGCATAGCCTACCGTTATCAAGGAATCCAAGTCCAGAGGAATGACAGGAATCTTCTGTGCAAATGTATTTCCGCACAAAACTACCAGAAGAAAGCTAAGAAAAGTTAGTTTACCGTGTTGTCGTATCATAACTATCAGTTTTTAAGGTAATAATACAAATATAACAAAAAAAGAAGGAATCTGGTTGAGTAGATTCCTTCTTTTATATATTAATAGCCGCAATATGACTCTTTTTTCGAGTTTTACCGAGGGATTTGCTTACTTCACTATGATTTCATCAGTAAATATCCAGCCACCCAGTTCTTTGCCGGCACGCGCCTGATAACGTACATAGCGTCCCTTGACGGTTCCTTCCCACGAAACATCGGAAAACTTGATTGCTTCTTCCTTGTTAACAACAAAGTCCTGATGCTTCAGTTCCGTAAAATTGACTCCGTCATCGGAAACTGAAATAACCACAGACGCAGGCAAGAATACTTCAGCTCCCACTACCTGCATGAAAGCTGCTGTGACTGAATGAATAGTGGTCTCGTTTTCCATATCAACGGTTACATCGAGGCGGTTCTTCGAGATAAATCCCTGCCATGCACCGTCACCGTAAGTCCAGTCGCCACGGATACCGTCGGTCAAAGTCACATCACCTTGTGCTGCATAAGAGGAGTTGTAAGGAGCGTTATAGATCACTTTCTTTCCCAATGCCAGATGCGTAAGGGGTTGTAAAGATTCCGGCCGACTTCCGATCTCACTCTTCAAATCGAAAGTGTGATAGCCTTTCGCCTGCAAATCCGTTACCGCTTTCAGGGCACGTGCATGGAAGTCCGGCCATGACTTACGTTCCGGAGCCGACCAGGCAACTTCCGCCAATGCCAGCGTACGTGGATATAGCATATATTCCACGTGTTCGGGAGTCGGGACATATTCAGTAAAGAGATTAACTTGCGCACCATACACAAGTTTCGCTTGTTCCGCCGACAATGAAGTAGAAACCGGATTGTAAGAATAGACCTTTTTCAATGGCAAGTATCCACCAATCGCTTCCGGCTGAGAGTACGGAGCGTCCTGATAACTATCCAGATAACAGTAGCCACCCGGCGTCATGATAGCCCGGTGTCCGGAAGTTACAGCTGTAATACCGCCTTCTTCTCCCCGCCATGACATTACAGTCGCGTTAGGAGCCAGTCCTCCTTTCAATATCTCGTCCCAGCCGAGCAGACGTCGACCATGATCGTTCAGGAACTTCTCAATACGATGAATCAGATAACTTTGCAGTTCGTCCACGTGAGAGAGATGTTCGTCTTTCATTCTCTTTTGGCATTTCGGGCAAGTTTTCCACGCTGCCATACCGGCTTCGTCACCTCCTATGTGAATGTATTCGGAAGGGAAAAGCGCCATGACCTCGGTCAGCACATTTTCCAAAAAGGTGAACGTTTCTTCGTTTCCGATACAGAAGTCCGCGTTCTTGTAAGGCTCACCCGCGCAAGAGAGTTGCGGATAAGCTGCCAGCACTTCTTCCGAGTGGGCAGGCATTTCAATCTCCGGAATAATCGTGATGAAATGCTGACGAGCATATTCTACGATTTCGCGAATATCATCCTGTGTATAGTAACCTCCGGAAGCTCCAGGCTCGTCGAAACGGAGGTACTTACGTCCGCCGTTCCACCACGTCTTCCAATTGGCGTCAGTACGCCAGGCTGCAAATTCTGTAAGCAAAGGATATTTCTTGATTTCAATTCGCCAGCCTGCCGCATCTGTAAGGTGCAGATGCAGGCGGTTGATCTTATAGAATGCCAATGCGTCTATCTGTTTCTTCACAAATTCTTTAGAAAAGAAATGACGGGATACATCCAGCATTAAGCCGCGATAAGCGAAACGAGGACTATCCTGCACTTCAACAGAAGCAATGGAATAGCCTGTTTCCGAAGGCTGAGATAATTGCAACAGTGTCTGGATTCCGTAGAACAATCCCGCTCCCGATGTTGCACGGATAAGGATTCGTTCCGGAGTGACGGACAGGGTATAACTTTCGGGAGAAGGCAACTGTTCGCTCTTTTCGGTTATCAACAGAGAAAGTACGTTCTGCGTATCTTTTTTCTTTCCTTTCTTTAGATGAACCGGTAATGCTTGCAGATAGCTTTCCAGAAGTCGAGCTTCTCCACCTTGAATGTTTGTATAAAGTTTTGTTTTCTCTGAGAGTAAAAAAGAGCCCGTACCCTGCTCTATTTTCAGAGGGACAGGGATTACGGACTGTGCATGAAGAGGATGTGCCGCAAAGCACATCCCCAATACCCATAAGAAAAGACAAACTTTAGTGCATCTATTTCTTATATTCATTAATCTACTGTGATTTCATCTACAAACAAGAAAGCAGGATTTCCTTTGCCTCCATGCCATTCCGGTATTTTACTTTCAGACAAGGCAACCACCTTTACATACTGAGTTTTCACCGGAGTGAATGACAATTTATGTTCGTAGATACCATTCTTATCACTTTGTTCCATAGCAGGGTATTCTTCGGAAGCTACTTTGGTAAAGTTCTTACCGTCGTCTGATACTTCTACGGAAAATCCTCTTGCATCAAACACCCAGTCTCCCTTCTCTACGCAAGTAGAAATAGCAACGCTCGAAATCTCGGTAGGTTGCTGAAGGTCGATAGTCATATCCATATCGTTTTTATAGAATGCAATCCAACGACCGGTCTTATAGTTGCCATTTCCTTTCAGTCCGTCTACTAGTGTAGATTCACCTTTAAACATATATTGTTTGTTGACCGGTTGATTAGCTACAATCGGCTTCATGCTGGACTTACTGAAATTGATCTTCTCTGAAATCACACGGCTGTTTCCGGTAGGACGAACAGCGATAGCGGAGAAGTCTGCATTTTCCTTGATTTTCAGGATACCTTCATAAAGCGGAGAAGCGGCAGTAGGTTCCGTACCGTCCAATGTATAGTGGATAGGGGCATTGTCAATGGTAGACAACGTGATGTCCAGTGTACCGTCTGCCGGGTTCGGCGTATATTCGGCTGTTACGTTAAACACATGTTTTGCATAATTGTATCCTTCTGCATCATACCACTTAATCAGTTGCGGCAAACGAGACAGGAAGTCTTCATAGTTCTTCTTGTCGGGAGTAGACCACTGGATTTCACACAATGCAGCCCAACGAGGCAATACCATATATTGCGCATGAGAGAAAGTAGGAATATATTCAGTCCAGAGATTAGCTTGCACACCCTTAATATATTTTTGTTCTTCCGGAGTAAGGGAAGTCGGCATCGGTTCGTAACTATATACTCTTTCAAGCGGCAGATAACCACCAATTCCGAGAGGTTCGTTTTCCGTATCTTTCGTCTGATAATAGTCGAAATACAAATAGGTATTCGGTGTCATAATCACATCGTGTTTCTGTTTGGCAGCTTCGATACCACCTCTTTCTCCACGCCATGACATAACGGTTGCATTAGGAGCCAGTCCGCCTTCGAGAATTTCATCCCAACCAATAATCTGACGTCCGTGGTCGTTCAGGAATTTCTCAATGTGATTGATTACGAAACTCTGCAAACGTTCTTCCTTACTATGTTTATCATCCGATTTTAACCCCAATGCCTTGATACGTGCCTGACATTTCGGGCATTTCTCCCAGCGTACTTTCGGGCATTCGTCACCACCCACATGGATATATTCTGACGGGAAGATCTCAATCAATTCAGCATATACGTCTTCGAGGAATTTCAATACCTGATCGTTTCCGGCACAAAGCACATCTTCAGATACACCCCATTGTCTCCAAACTTCATACGGACCGCCAGTACAACCTAATTCGGGATAAGCGGCAAGAGCAGCCTGCATATGTCCCGGAAGGTCAATCTCGGGGATAACCGTGATATAACGTTCGGCAGCATACGCTACTATTTCCTTAGCCTCTTCCTGCGTATAGAAACCACCATAAGGTTTGCCGTCATATTCACCGGAGTTACGTCCGATAACTGTTTCCGTTCTCTTAGAACCTATTTCCGTCAGTTTCGGGTATTTCTTGATTTCCAGACGCCAACCTTGGTCTTCAGTAATATGCCAATGGAAACGATTCATATTATGCAAAGCCATCATATCAATATAAGTCTTCACTTCATCTACAGTAAAGAAATGACGACTCGTATCAAAATGTGCGCCACGATAAGCGAAACGAGGAGCATCCTTTATCTCTACTGCAGGCAAAGCAATCTCCGCACCTATTGCGACAGGCAATGACTTACGCAATGATTGAATTCCGTAAAATACTCCGGCCTCTGTAGGAGCAGTGATTGTAATTCCGTCACCGGTAACTTTCAATTGGTAAGATTCCGGATTTTCGGATTCTGTCCCAAGTGCCAATACAATTGCATTCTCTCCTTCTGTTCCGGCTTCGATAACAAAATCTTTTCCGGTAGCTGTTTTCAAGTAGTCTGCCAGAAATTTCGCGTTACGTTGCATATTCTCATTACCTTCCGGATAGAGAATCTTCACACTACTCTTCAGAATGAAGGGGTTTCCCGAGGCTGTTACAATTTCCTGAGGCATGGGAATAATCTGGTAATCAGCTTCTTGCTGAGCCGATTGGCAAGAGGCAAAAAGCCCTGCTACCGCCAGACATCCCGTTAATTTTAAGAGTTGTTTCATAAACTAAAAAATTAGGTGTTAAGTTATTAATAGAATTATTTAATTATAGGTCTCACGAATATGCTTCACAGTCAGAGGCAGTTCCTCCCCTTTCTTTATTTGAGGAGAAGTAATGAGAATCGTTTTACGTTCTCCGGGCAGAAGATCGAAAAAGTTGTCACTAAAACGGGCACCCTGTAATGGTACTTCGATAAAGACGTCTTTTGCCAAAACAGGAGAAAGAAGTGTCAGTTCGCATTCGCCATCTGTCTGCTTCATTTTATAGGAAATAGTCGTTTCGGGCAAAAGCAGGTCTTTGGTCTTTGCAAAGAAATAAACCGTTTCATCTACCACATGTCCGGATTTGTCTTTCAAGGTAAGCAGCATAAAGCAGTGGAGGAGTTCTTCCGAAAGCGGGCGTTTTGTCGAAGACAGTAAGGCGTCAAGTTTTGTCCGATATACACATTGAGAGGTATTTGCAGGAACCGACAAAGATTTCAATAGCATCGGTTTACTGATCTTTTTTCCCTCAAAGTCTATGACTTTCATTTCTAATGTCATTTTCTCCAACGTATCAAGGCGATCGGAAAGAAGGTAGACACATAAGCTGTCATTCCGCTGAATAGGGTTGATATGAATAGGAGCAAAAGCACGTTTCGCCTGATAATGCAAAGCTTTCCAGTTACCATAATAGTCGATACTCGACCATGAAACGACGGGCCAGCTATCGTTCAACTGCCAGTATAGAGTACCCATGCAATAAGGACGGTTACGACGGTGAGCTTCCAAGCCATGACGCATTCCCTGGCCTTGCAAAACCAGTCCGACGTATACAAAGTCCTCAAATTTCTCAGGTACGATATAGTCACGTTCCATGTAAGTACGGATCAAAGCATTGCCAATACTACTCTTTTGGTGGGCATTCATCACTTCCGATTCGATTTGATAATCTTCAGGAGCTGCGAATGTAGCAATAGTTTTCATCTCAGGGAAGGATTGGAAACCAAATTCGCTCATGAAACGTGGCAAGTCGGTATCCAATGATTCAAAAGGTTTCTGTCCGTACCAAACACCCCAATTATGGCTATCGCCTATTCCCCATGATTCGGGACGTCCCCAGTTGGCTAGATAAGGGGAGCTATGGATATAAAAGCGGTCAGCATCGAGTTCTTTCACCTTGGCGGGAAGTAGTTCACGGAAGAGTTTGTCGTAACCGGACATCATTTCCTGATAGATTTCCGGAGTGTATTTTTTCTGATACCCCCAATATTTCAAGGCTTCCAATATCTCATTGTTGCCACACCACATAGCCAGCGAAGGGTGGTTGCGAAGACGGCGGATGTTGTAGCAAGCTTCCTCCTCTACCCGCTTCAAGAATGTAGGGTCAGACGGATAAGGGGTACAAGCGAACATAAAGTCCTGCCAAACCAAGATGCCGTTTTCATCCGCCAAATCATAGAAACGATCGTCTTCATACGTTCCTCCACCCCATATACGGACTACATTCATGTTGGCCTCTTTGATATCACGGAACAATGTCTGATAGCGTTCGGTAGTCACAGAGGGCAATAGAGCGTCCTGTGGTATATAGTTGGCACCTTTGGCGAACATCGGAATGCCATTCACTTCAAAATAGAAAGATTCTCCGTCCGCATCTTTCTCGTTCACCAACCGGACGGTACGTAAACCGATACGGTGGGATTGCTCGGCTACCACTTTACCGTCAAAGACAACTTGAGCAGAGAAATCATACAAAGCCGGTTTGCCCCAACCATTCGGCATCCAGCGTACCGGAGACAGGACTTCGGAAGGGATATGGATAGAGTTGAGTCCGGGTTGCAAAGTGACAGAACGGCTAATTACAGTTTCTTCTCCTTTTTCAAATGAATAATTAATCCGTATTTCTGCTTGAATCGATTGAGGAAGTATATTGTTTATTTCCAGTTCATTAGATAGTTCGGCAGAGTGTTCTGTCAGCGACAGTTGCTTGATATGATAATCATTAATGGAAGCGGCGTCATAAAAACGAATTTTTACCGGACGCCAAATACCACTAGTTACCATACGGATTCCCCAATCCCAACCGTAACTGTAAGGAGCTTTACGGGAGAACACACTCAGATGTTTCTCATGGTGGTCATTATCCGCCGGATAGTTGAATCCGTTGGAGGCATATTGAGGAAGAGTTTGCCGGATAGGTGAATGGAAATATATATGGAGTAAGTTTTCCCCTAGACGAAGTTGTGGCTTTACAGGTAACGAATAACCGACAAACATATTATCGGACTTTAACAGTAAGGAACCGTTGAGATAAACATCTGCATAGGTATCAAGACCTTCAAAGATGAGCTGGGCATCATCCCGCTCCAATTGTTCCATTGTAACGGTAAAAGAAGTGCGGTATTCCCAATCTTCGTTTTCCACCCATTGAATCTTCTGTTCATTCATTCCATAAAAAGGAGAAGGAAGTAATTTGTGGTGAATAAGGTCCTGATGTACTGTACCGGGCACTTCTGCCGTTCGCCATAGTTCTGTTCCTGCTTGAGAAAATTCCCAGCCTGTGTGTAGAAGTACAACTTCTGAATTGTCATTACTCTGTGCATACGCCATGCTGCAACAACATAGTAGTCCGCATGCTATCTGAGCCTTTTTTCCTGTCAAATTCAATATCATAGTGGGGGTATTAGATATTAACGGAGTCAAAGATATTACTTTTTTGTCAATTTTCCCCCATTATTCGACCGTTATTTTTATAATTTCCGGAGTACGGACACCGGGCTTCAATTCTCCATTAATATTATAATATGTTTTATCCCACCCCACTAACGCAGCTCCGGCACGCGCTACCAGCGATGTACGGGCAACTTCCTGCCAGATGTCCAGATTGATATTATAGACCAATATACGGTCATTAAACTTATACCATTCTACCGGATGAAGGAGGTAATCTTTTTCAGGACACCGTAGAGCCGCTAGAAATATGTCTTTGTTTACTCCACCTGTACATAATACCAAGCTATCATTTAATGCAACGGCAGCTCCCCCCCCTAAAGATACAACCTCTCCGTCACTTCCTTTCGGAGTAGCTACAGGCATCCATCGCCGAGATACGGAAGAATAACAGTAACCACTTGTGGAAAGTGTTGCCGGTTTTCCTTCCGTAGAAGGAGCAAATCCTCCCCATAAATAGAAACGGTAGTCGTCTCCCCTACGCTGGCCGGCACAAACGGCTTGTGTACGTGCATCTCCGGGATATTCCGGTAACTCATGCCAGCCTACAGAAAGATTAGTTAAATCGAGTCGGAGGAAGGAATTGGATGGCTTTCCGTTTCTATTTCCTCCGGCTATGAATAGTTGTTCCCCAATTAGCGTCCCACACATATTATCTAGAGCATAAGGTAAAGCCGGTAATGTTTCGATGACGACTTTCCCTTTCTTCTTATTTTTCCCATTCTTTTCGCTTTTCTCATCCCAGCGGATTTTATAAACAGAAGTTAGTGCATCCTGACCGTCAGTTCCTCCTATACAGATGATTCCATCCGAACAGGATACAGAAACGCCATAAGCGGCAGAAACGGGAAGTTCTCCAACTTTATTCCAGACAAACACTGTATCTGGATTCATCTCTGCTACATAAATCCCCTGATAGTATTTCTTTTTTCCTCCTTCATCGGCGGGGATTCCGGGAAAATTACAACCTCCTGCCAACAGCAGTTTCCCATTCAGCATTCCTGCATAACAGGCAGAGACTCCTGATTTAAGTCCTTTCTCCGACTTAGGAAATCCCTCCATTCTTTGTAAATGGAGATCGGCAACAAAAGATTCGGGCGCTTCCGCACGAAAAGTTGACGCGGGCAAACCTGCCTCATTCACCAAATTTGCACGTGTGAAAGGTTGCCAGCCATAACGGATATATCGCGGACGTTTCACTTGTTCGCTATATACTTTTATCTGACCGTTTATTATTTCGGCAACTGCGGGATAATAAACGCCGTCTGTCTCGGCAACTTCAAACGTACGCAAAGGACCACCGTCCGAACTCTTCAACCCCTTGCCGTAATCAAAAGTAACATATACGACATCTTCACAAAAATCGGCCCGACAAAATAAGGGTCCGGAAGGCAACACATCATGCATTCCATAAGTTTTATTCAATGCCCAGCGAGCCAAGCGTTCTCCAACCGGTTTTTTATTTCTAGGATGTACATCCAACGAATCACCATAATCACTTGATACTGCCATACCGGTATTCGGAATTTCAGCCATCATTCTACGCTGGCTGTCACGGAACCACGGCCACGAAGGACGAGCTATACTGGAAAGCTGTACATAATAGAATGGCAAATCCTCATTCTTCCAGTTCTTACGCCAACTACCGACTAAGAGTTTAAAGAGCTTCTCATGAGCTTCGCAATTATGAGCGTTTGATTCCCCCTGATACCAGATCACACCTCTGACGGGATATTGCTCCAACGGCCGAATACCGGACTCGTATAAATAACAAGGTTCATAAGGGTGGCGCTGAAACTTCTCCTTCGAGAGTTTAACATTCAATGCAGCTCTTCCACGTACCCAGTCCTGTATAAAGTCATTACGCGTCCAATCTTTTAATATAGCCGGGAATTGATATTCCAACGTATTCCGGTCAATCCATGATTCGGTGGGTGAACCGCCGATAGCATTACAGATCAACCCCACCGGAACCTTCAAGCTATCCCGCAACATCTGACCGAAATAATAAGCGATTGCAGAGAAATGGGCAGCATTGGCAGGAGTACAAATTTCCCATTCGGTCTCCTTATAATATTGAAGATGATTCAAGGAATCGAGAACGGAAGCGTCCCATTGCACTGCGTCCGTGCGCCAGCGCGCTTTCATGTCATACAAACGTAACTGTTCGTCGGCAGCTTGAGGAATGTCTTTTTTGCCGGTAATAGTCTGCCGTAACATAAACTCCATATTCGACTGACCGGAGCATAACCAAACCTCTCCTATCAAGACATTTGTATATTTCAAGATTCTATGAGGGGTAGAAATTGTTAGCGTATAAGGTCCTCCCGCTTTCAACGGTGATAATTTCACGGACCATTTACCGTCCGGTGCAGCCTTTGTAATCCACCGCTGGCGGTCTATGCAAACTGTTACTTGCTCTCCTGCATTGGCTATCCCATGAACCTTCAAAGGAGTATCGCGCTGAAGAATCATATTATCCGTATAAAGCGGAGATAATTTCAAGCCTCCATAATCTCCGGTGATAGCCGAGTAAACTGTTCTCGCCATTATCGCAGCCCCTTCAGCAGCAGGATGAACAGCGTCCGGCAAAAGATAAGGATATGGATAAAGCGGTTCGTGGAAATCGATTAACTGTATCCCGGCATAGCGTGCCACCGTTTCAATAGCCGTTTGTATCTCTCCATGCCAATCACGGGTTCCCGACAAAAAACGGATATGGCGGTCGGCAATCGGAGTCATTCGTGCAATGATAATCCGTACAGCGGGATTGGCCTCACGGAATGTATCAATCAGCTTCAAATAATCTTTCACAAAAAAATCACGGTAGTTAGGCCAATTGCGAGGGTCGGTATCATTGATACCCAAATGAATGACAACAATATCTCCTGCAAAATCCAATGCTTTCCGATATTCTTCCTGTCGGGTATAAGGGCGATGTCCCTGATTAAGCAGGGTAGCGCCAGGTTTCCCGAAGTTCTCGACTTCATAACGTTCTCCCAGCAGCTTTTGCAACTTCACAGGATAAGATTGTGTTGCACGGTCAGATAATCCTGTACCATAGGTAATACTGTTTCCTACACATGCAACCTTTATCCGTTGCTGGGCAGACAACACCCAACAAACGAACAGACAGACGAATAATAGTAAAATCTTTTTCATTTATTTCTTCCCAATGTAAGGTTTCACAATCTCTACCCATTTCAAGTAACCTTTCCCCAGAAGATGCAAACCATCATTTGTATAGGTAGTGTTCATCTTTCCGGTTTGTTTGTCTATAAAATGGGAGTACAAATCTATATAGGTCGCTCCTTCTTTTTCTGCCAAGCCGACTAACCCTTTATTGATTTCAGGGATAACCTGCCAACGGGAAGTATGTCCCTTGAACATATTGTAATGGTCGGTGACCGGAAGAACACTTTGCAGATATAGCTTTGTTTTAGGCGAATCCGCCTTTATCTTCCTGACAATCATCTCAATACGGGATACAATAGTATCGGCGGGAGTTCCCCTACTCACATCATTAATACCAATCAAAAGAAATATTTTAGCGGGCTTTCCCTTCAGGATAGCATCAAGACGGTCATATACTCCCATACAAATGTCGCCGCTGATTCCACGGTTTTTGACATGTTTGTTCTTGAACAGTTCCGCCCATTCGGCACCGTTTGTGATACTGTTTCCCAGAAAAATAATGTCACTGGAAGTAACAGGCAGTTCTTCAAACAATGTAGCACGCTGGTAGTAAAACGTAGAATATTTGCGTTCTTGTGCGCGGCATAACAAAGACAGGGTCAATATGACCACTAAAAAAAAGATCTTTTTCATGACTATTCTTTTTATTTACTCATTAGCATATCCGTTTTTCATTATAGCATATCTGAGTTTCATTATAACATATTCAAATCTGCTCATAGCATATTTATAAATAGTTCTCTCTCTATAATCGATATGTCACTCTAGTGTTTTATTTGGTGAGTAAATGAGTCCTTCTACCGCTTTCTGTCCGTCAAGAGTAACAAAGACAGTAGTAAACATCCATTTTACTAGCCGGACTTCCGGGCTAACAAACTTCCCTACCGGTAATTTCAAAAGTACTTTATTCCAGCCTTTTTGCAGATGAACTTCCAAAGGCGGGCGTGCCACACAATTTTCGTTGCCCAAAGCTATTTCATTGCTTTTGGTGCGGTGAGTAGCTGTCCAGACAGGCGGTAATATTTCCTGTTCATTTATCCAGATACGGCTTTCCTTATAATCCCATTTTCCCGGCAGAGGAGGAAGATCGGCTTCGGAGCGTCCGTAATTCTGAAATTCAGCCCACAAACCAACGTTTTGTTCTTTCGGCGAATAGACATAGGTGTAGGCGTAGGCCGTATGGTTTTCTTTCGGTTCTTTATAAAATCCGGGAATAAGCGTCCCCCACACGTGGCGTAAATAGATTCCGGCACCAATAGCAGGACGCACATTGTATGTTTTTCCTCCATAGCTGTAACTATCCTGCAAAGTTTCTTCCGGAGGAAAAGCCTTTGCCAGATTTCCTTCGTTCGGGAAAGCATCTGTAATATTCCATTTCACATTTGTCTGGCGGACATACGCAAACGGATAACCGTCAAAAGTATGTTCTTTATGCCACAACAAACGACGTTCAAAATCGGCAAAACTTCTGAATAGTTCCGAATGCTCGTCGGTTGGAAGTATTGTTCCGTTCTTATCGAAATATTCCGTCCCACCACCTTTCCAAGCACGTTCCGCCATAGCCAGCATATTAGGATAGAAATTATTTTCGATAATCATCCCCCACTCGGTACTGACTAACCTGTCATTCCAGATAGCCAGGATTGTCCCTGCTAAATCTTCGCTTCCTTGTTCCTTATTATAAATACGACTGTTGTACAATGCTATGATATCACCAAAGGTGTCAAAATGATTCAGATAATGAAAACGTGAGTCAATGGCGGGAATCCCTTTCTGCGCCTTTCCACGATAACTCCAAAGTTGAGTCATGTCAATCTCCCCGGGTTTGTAGCGCCAACCCGGATTCCATGAAATTACTTTCTTACCTTTGGAACGTACATAGGACACCATTTCCGGCACAAAACGGGGATTGGTAAACTGCACTTCATCCGTACCGATATGCAAATAAGGCACATCAAACGTATCACAGACTTCATCCATCAACAATTTCAAAATTTTCATCCCTTCAGGACTTTGCATATCATGGCGGAAAGTACGTATAAATGCAGCGCTATGTCCGGGCATATCTATTTCGGGAATCAGCGTCATGTGATGTGCTTTACAGAATGCAACCAACTCCTTGGCTTCTTCCAGCGTATAATATTTGCCGGGCATGCGGGTGGTATTCGCACTATCGTTCAGCATCGGAAAAATCTTACTTTCCAGACGCCAGGATTGATTCTCGGTCAAATGCCAGTGAAAAACATTGATTTTGAATTTGGCAAGCGCGGCGATTTCACGCTTAAGTTCATCCAGTGAAATGTAGCTTCTTCCAACATCCTGCATAAATCCGCGAACCCGGAAAGCAGGCCAGTCGATGATCTCAGCTCCTTGAATATGCGTTTTTGAATTCCTTTTTTCTGCCAGCTGCCTTAAAGTTTGCATAGCCCAATAAACACCGCGTTCGGTTACAGCCTCAACAATTATCCGCTTCTTTGTGATGCTCAGTCGGTAGGCTTCATCCTGGTTCATCGGTATTTCGGGGAGGGTCGGCAGTAATTTAACTTCAATAGTACCGGTTGCCTTGGGGGAGACGGTTCCTCCCATTTCGGAGATAAGAGTTTCCCACTCCTGTTGAAGCACAGGAGTGGAAAGCTGTACCTTATTCACCTGAAAGTTTAAATGAGAGGGGGTAAACTTTTGCGGCTGGGGGAGCAGGTGATAATCACCTGCTTTTACCACTGAAATTGTGCATAAGTTAATTATAATATATATAAATAATATGAGTCTGTTTTTCATTATTACAGGTCGTATGATAATTCCTATTGTATTATATCTCTCAGCCGGATTGCCTGAAAAGTCATATGAGCGACACTGCTTTCATATAATATGCCGACTGTCTCTTTATCAATCATTGTCAAACAAGAATATCCCCAACCGTCACCTTCATCCAGCATCACTTGATGTTCGGGTAGCCAGGTGATACCTCCATCCAGACTGGCCTTGATCGTGATATGATGACGACCTTTTACCGTATTCGGATTGGAGAATAAAAGAATATCCTTATTTAATGTGTTGTCTGCCGCTTTCACGCTGATTAAACTTGCCATACACACCGGTTCCTGTAAAGCTTTACGGGAAGAAGGATGTTCTGTCCAAGTCTTACCGAGATCCTTGGTAGTAGCGACAGCACGACTGCCTCCACGGTTATCTCTCATATTTAACATCAGTACGCCAGGCTCCACTTCCGCTACCTGAGCTTCTGTTGTATTGGTGCGCGCATAGTTATGGATTTTCCATGTTTCGCCACGGTCTTTGCTATACATAATTCCCGCATTCGGAACACGGGTAGAATCGATAAACTGAATCGGGAATACCAATGTGCCGTCTTGCATGGTGATACCTCGTCCCGGTCCTTGCAAAAGGAAATACCAGGATGGATCTTTCACCTGATCTGTTATATTAATAGGCTCCGACCACGTTTTACCATCGTCCGTACTCTTTGACAATACCAACTGGGCCGTATGATTCATATCCATTCCCGGATAAGAACTCCACCAAGCACGCTGATTACCCATTCCATGTGTCCAAGCCGCCACCACCCATGTTGTGTTGGTCTTGGTATCCACTAAGATCGAAGGGTCGCCAACACCGTTCTGCGCAGCAGGCAAACCGCCAGTTTCACCAAAAGCTAAAGGTAAACGCATCTTCTCCCATGTTTTACCACCGTCTACACTACGGCTCAAACCGACGTCCACATGTTCCTGCAAATCAACACTGCTATTATAACGTACATCATAAACTCCCAGCAATGTTCCTTTATTAGTAGTTGCCAATCCCGGAATACGGAAGGCAGCCGAACCATCGTCACCGGCATGGCGTACCCCTACTCCTACCCTATGAGCTATATTCTCCGGTGAAACCGTATGCATAAGTGCTTCTTTATTATCAACCTTAACAGTAACAATCTTAGCTGACACTTTATCCAGCAAAGAGACGCCCGGTTTCATTTGCAGACTGATCCAAAAATAATTGATTCCGGGAAAAAGTTTCTGATTAGCATTCAGTATCACTTTCCGCCCGGGATTATTTACCTGTGATTTATTAATTGAATAAGAAGGATTCGCAGCCAATGTCTTCCCCGGCGTATGGCTGGAAATATAAGATACGGGAGTAAAGAATTTCTTACCATAGTTTTGTCTGGCCTCCGTACCACTATAATATAACTTAACGGACTGTATATCCGCCATATTCACATCTTTGCCAAAATTCAAAACTACTTCATCCAAACTACGACTCTCTTTTGCATTCAAACGCAACATAAACAACACGTTATCCTGTCGTTCAATCAAAATTGGAATCTGAGTTTCACGCACAAATACAGTATCCGATGCAACAGCCTGCAAAGTCCCACAGACAGATAAAAAAAGGATAGATAATAATAAAAGTAGGTTTCTTTTCATGGTATTATTAATTGTTTGGGCACAAAGATATAAATTTATCATATTACCAGCAAATAATTAAATATTTTATTATATACAAGAATATTAATAAACTAGCATTAGTGTGCCATTTCTTTCTTTAAAAGGAAGAAAAAGATAAAAAGCGAGATAGATAAATTAGTCCCTATCCCGCTTTTTATCACAATGTACTAACTTTTATTCCGGCTGCTTTTTATAAGTGTCATATCCCAGAGTTTGTTCCAGTAATGGATTGATATTCATCGTGCTAATATCCAATGGCCATAAAAGTTTATGCTTTTCACTCGTACTAATCAAAGGAGAAGTAGACGGATAATTGGCTGCTGCCGAAAACACCAACGAATTATGAGAAGCATCCTGCATACGTACAACATCAAACCAACGTTTACCTTCCCAGACAAATTCCTTATCGCGTTCGTGCAATATAGTCAATTCGTTTGCTTCAAAACTACCGTCAGCGTATTCGTGCCCGGCATAGTCGTCGCCATAAGCACGCTTACGTACATCATTAACATAAGTACTGCATGATTCACCTAATCCGTTTGCCACTTCGGCCATCATAAGCAAAGCGTCCGCATAGCGATAGATAATAATATCCGTATCATAAATACGATTGTTATTAGAGTTAATTGAACCTATGCCTTTTTTCATAACGCAGCCAAAACTTGCAGGATCTTTATCTTCTTGAGTATAATATTCCAAAAAGGTTACATCACGACGAGTATCTTTTTCATCATAGGCAGACCAGAAATCATAGGTATATTCATGCCTGAATACACCGCCAGTCCCTTTCAGATTCAAAGTGTCGGTTTCTATCCGCTTGCTGTCACGTCCATACACCTGTCCGATAAATACTGCATCCTGATATAAAAATTGCCCAGCCCAGTTGGTTGCTTCGCCGTCGGCAAAGTGTAATGTGAAAATAATCTCTTTATTATTACGATTGGAAGTACTGAAAACATTTTCAAAATCGGACAGTAATTCAAACTTACCTATAATCTGATTCAAAGCTGCTTGAGCAACCTTCAAATCAGTTGTTCCGGTAGCAGTATGTCCGGTAATGGTCACTTTAGCAGCCCACATATATATTTCCGCTTTCAACATCAGGGTAGCGCTTTGGACCATATTGTTTTATCGTAACTATTTGTCACTGTAATATCTGCATAATTATTCTCTGATTTTTGAATATCACCTTTTATAAATTCAAGCGTTGCTTCCGCTGTCGCACGTTCCACATAAAATTTGTCCGCAGTCACCTTGCCATTCAAGAGTTCAACTTCAGTGACAATAGGCACTCCCCCATACGTCTTATAAAGCATGAAATAATATAATGCCCTCAATCCATACGCTTGAGCCAAATAGTGTTTTCTGTTTGTATCATCCAGGAAACTGCATTCATTCTCTACTTGCTGAATAAAATGATTGACTTGCATGATTGGAGAATAAAGACCGTACCAATTACTAATACCCGGCCTGTCTTGATCGATTACATTGGAACGGAGATTAGCATAGTTCAAACTAGTATTTTCAGATGAAGTTCCTACACGTTGTGTTCCACCACGAACTTCTCCCAGAACATAGAACATATCATAATAACTTCTCAGTTGAGAATGCATACCTGTCATATATCCATCAACTTGAGCTTCATTATTCCAATAGTTTCCACTTCCGAAATAATCTTCGGGAGCCAAATCCAAAGCATCGCATGATGTATAGAGGACAGAGGATACAAATAAAGAAATGATGTATATTATTTTTTTCATAATCTGTCTTTTTTATATGTTAGAAAGAAACGTTGATACCAAAAATTACAGTGCGAGGCAATGGATATCCACCGTTGTTATCCGCCTTTTCAGGTGAGAACAAGTGCTTCGCTTCTGTCAGATAACCTAAGTTTTGTCCTGTCACAGACAATTCCACGTTACTCAATTTAGCTTTTTGCACCCATATCGACGGTAACCGATAAGTTAGCGACAGTTCACGAAGTGCCAGATAATTACCATTATACACAAACATGGAAGAACTACGGCAATAGTTTCTCTTTCCCAACTGATCCGCCCAAACATATGTAGGATATTTAGCGTTCGGATTGTCCGGTGTCCAAGTATCCTTAGTTTCCTGGATAGTATTATATGTACCTTGCGCGCAAGCCATAATCCACATTGATTTCCAGTCTACCGCTTTGAACCCTAAAGCATAGTCGAAACGCGCCGATAACGTCAAGTCTTTCCAGCTCACCGTAGTATTGAAACCGCCTGTCCACTTCGGTACCGTATTTCCTACCTTTACCATATCATAATTATCAATCACGCCGTCCCCATTGACATCTTTCCATTTTACGTCACCTGGCTGAATAGGTAGTGCGTTTTCTTTTTGGCTGTCGGACAATTTATTATAACCTTCTGCCCCTCCATATAAAGGTCTGCCGGTCGATCCATTATTACCGGACGTAATATCAATCAAACCAGCCGGTATCTCATCCTGTGATTTATAGATACCGTCAGCGATAAACATATACAAGTCACCCGGACGTTGTCCTTCCTGATAGCCTCCTACCCACATTTTAGCGTCACCATAGCCGGTATATACCTGATATGCATCTTGTCGATTACGCTCCAGCCCGTTATCCGGCAACGCTACGACCTTATTTTTGTTCAGTGCTCCATTCCAGTTCAGATTCCATTTCCAGTCTTTCCGGTCAATAATACGGAAAGCCAGTTCAAACTCAAATCCTTGATTCTGGAACTTACCGTTATTGGAAACCACAGAACCTACTCCAGACGTGGAAGGTACGGTGATATTAGCATATTTATCACTAGTCAGACGATTATAATAGGTCAAATTAGCATTAATACGATTTTCGAGAAAGCCTAAGTCAAGACCGATTTCAAAAGTTCTGGATTTCTCCCACATCAGATAAGGATTAGGAATACTTCCCAAAAGAAATCCCGTAGCACCATTGTAAGTATTACTACCGTATGACCCCTGTACGGTATAATTGCCTACAAAGTTCTTGTTGACATTACCGTTCAGACCGAAACTTGCACGTAATTTACCAAATGAAAGTATATCGCTTGTGTTTGCCATAAATTTCTCTTTGCTGAAAACCCACCCGGTCGAAACACCCGGAAATACTCCCCAACGGTTTTCTTTTGCCAGTTTAGAATAACCGTCTTTTCTAAGTACCAGTGACAAGAGATATTTTGATTGATAATCATAATTTACACGTCCGAAGAAAGACATGATACGCTGACGTGAATGCCAAGAGTCAATAGAGCGTTTTCCCTCTTCTTTTGACGTATACTGTAAATCCATAAAGTCGTCGGTCGGGGCTCCCGAACCGGATGCATTGAAACCTTTATTATAAGAATCATAATATTCGAAACCAGCCATCGCATCCAGATAATGATCTTTGTTTATCTGATAATTATAATTTAATACAGCATTATAGGTCTGATCCAGTGTGCGGTCATAATAAGCAGAGGTGCTGCGTGAAGTAACCTTATTTCCCGGAGAACTTAAATAATCCTTATTAAAGCTTTCGTCCTTTTCTTCCTGATAATACCAGATTGCACCAAGCTTTAACGAAAGTCCTTTCATGAAGTTTACAGTGAAAGATTGATTCATTGTAAACTTATCAGTGTTCTGATCCCGGACAAACTTATCAAAATTATACTGCTGATTACCATCCCCGGAGTTAGGGCCTAACAGCATCTCTCCATCTGCATTGTAACCGCGGAAAGTAGGAGGCAATGACAAACAACGAGAAAAATAATTAGCCTCTGCTGTCTGAGTTGCAGGCAACCCGTTCCAAGTAGCGTCCGCAAAATTAAAACTGGAACTGGAAGTTAACCATTCTTTCAGCTTATAATCAGCATTGAAGGTAAAGGTTATACGCTTATACCAGTTGCCGTATGCCGTACCGTCACTCTTATTATAACCTAACCCGGCATAGTAGTTCCCTTTTTCATTTCCGCCACTTACACTTAAATTATAATCCTGTGAAAATGCTGGAGTTTGGACGTTGAAATCTGCGATGTCTGTGTTTTTATAAATAAGTTTATCCCCATAGATAGGGTCGATCATTGTTTGCCAACCCTGATCCAACAAAAAAGCCAGATTATCAGTATATTTCATTGTACTCCAAATAGCAGAACTCGTTTTGTTTCCATCCAGAGGGGTCACCCCGTCACTCGCAAAATAAGCATTACCTGTACCGTAAGGAGTAGCACTAGTCAATGAACTAAGTGAAGACCATGCCTTCACAGCGCTTCCGTCCGGATGTTTCATATCTCCCATATAAGCATTCTTATATCCCATACGCATCCAATAAATATAATCTCCGGCATCAAGAAACTCATAGGAATTTTTGAAATAGTTTAACCCGAACTTTGCTTTCAGGTTCACTTCTGCTCTTCCGCTTTTTCCGCGCTTGGTTGTAACAAGGATTACACCATCATTGGCACGTGCACCATAGATTGCAGTAGCACCGGCATCTTTCAATACTTCCATTGATTCAATATCATCCGGATTGATATCACTCAAAGAAGAACGTACCTGTCCATCAATCAGAATCAGAGGAGAGCCAGAACCATCAAAGTTAGTACCTCCACGAAGGACCAGCGTCGGTGTACTGCCCGGATTACCGGAAGTCTGGCTAACGGACAAACCTGCAACAGCTCCGGATAATGCCTGACCGGGATTTGAATACAATCCCTGCTTCAATGTTTCTTCTTTTACCTTGGAAATTGAGTTGGTAACTTTAGTACGCAACTGTTTACCGCCATAACCGGTTACTACCACTTCCTCCAGCATCTCAGAATCTTCTTTCATCTGAATCCGGAAAGAAGTCTTTCCTTTAAGATCAATTGTTTGTACTTGATATCCGATATACGAAACTCTGATTTTTCCGTCCGGATTCATGTTTAATACAAATTTACCATCGATGTCAGTAATGGTACCATTTGTTGTACCCACTTCGACAACACTCGCTCCGATGATTGGTTCACCAGCAGCATCGCTTACCACACCGGTAATTGTTTTTGTCTGTGCCATAGCCCCTATGGAGCAGAAAAGACACAACATAAGCAAAAGGATGTCTTTTTTCATTAGTATTACTTTTAGTTAATAATTGAAATAATTTTAGATACTTATCTAAGTCCAATTAGAACTAATCTTCCGGTAATACCTCATCTCCCTACGTCAGATTCCTCTTTAGAATTTTCATCGGAGCAAAAACATATTCGCAAAATCGACCTGTTTTCTACCTATTTAAGATATAACTCTTTCCTTTTATTCATGACTTTAATAATACATATTTTTATATTTAATAGTATATATAAGAAAATAATTTATTAAACGCTTTGCAGATATTAATAATATAAATATATTTGCAGCGATTTAAGATATACATATCGGTGATTTATATCTAAATCCTCTATAAGATAGAAGAAAATATGAATAAATAACTCAACTAAGTTCTAATTGAACTTATGCATTCACTTGTAACCACTATCTATTCATTCACCAATAATACTTATAAAAACAGGCATTTATTTATTGACAACACCACACTTATTCAATTCTCTAGGGGTTGTTGTAGAACCAAAATCAATTACCGGTATAATGACAGATTGCATAAGCAAAACAGAGTCATCTATATAAGTGTAACAGCAACAGGTATCACAAATGGTACGGATTCTTTAAGTCCCCGACAATTATTGAGACCCAGGACGATTACTTCAAACGTTTGCTCATGTTTGTTAATTACAACTCCAATAAATTTGTTCAGACCTCCTTCACCATACCTATATATCACATCGTTTTGAGAAATCTAAAGCACTGCTTTAGGGGGTGTAAAGCATAGCTTTTGCCTACTTAAAGCAGTGCTTTATAAAATCCTAGAAGTTTGTTTCAACTACAAGAAGGAAAAATATACGCGATGAGTATAATTTATGCTATAAGCATATTCAGATTTACTATAATGAAATAAAGACTTGCTATAATGAAAAATGGAAGTGAACTCCTCGCCCCCCATCCTTTATCCACTAACACAGACAAACTGGGAAAAGTGAAGAAATGAATGTTTTTCAAAAAAAAGAAAACCTTACCAGTGGTGAATCCCAAATAAGGGGTTGGATTCAGCACTGGCGGTTTCTTGTCAAATTCTGCGTAACTGACAACATCTGAACATCATCTGCGTTACGCTTCATATATACTTGCAGACTTTTATCTTGCCGGCTTCTCTACGTGCTTTTAAATAAAAGTATCTTTAACTATCAACAGTGACATCTCAAAGAAGCTCTTTACAAAGCATATAACCACGAATCATCATACGAGGTATATGGAAAGGTCCTTTAAAAAGATTCCCCTTAGCGGGTTGGGCCACAGTACCGTCACGATGAAGATAACCATACCATTCCCCATATTCCTTATCCGGGAAATGAGCATACGCCCAATCACTCACCTGTTGATGCATCTGAAGATATTTTTCATCTCCGGTAGCCTGATAAGCATATAAAGTGGCAATAATAGCTTCTGTTTGCGGCCACCAGAATTTCATATCCTGAGAATAGTCCTGAACAGGAAGATTCCGACAGTCACGGAAATTGATAATTCCTCCGAATTCCTTGTCCCATCCCCACTCCCAAGACCAATCAAGAATCTGAAGAGCCAACTGAAGTAAGTCCTTATCCCAATTACGATATTTAGCTTCTTCCATGATAAACCACGCAGTTTCAATACAGTGCCCCGGGTTTATAACGCGCCCGTTACAAGTATCTATGAATTCACCGTCAGGTCCCACCATTTCAAGCAAAGCTTTAAACTCCGGATGAATAAAATATTTACGTAACGCTGCAATCGAAGTATCTATCTGCTCTGTCAACGACGGATCATCAATAACCATACGGATACGAGAAGCCGTGTTAATCAAGATCATTGTTATAGAATGACCTTTTGAAGGCAGAGTAGGCAAATATTTTGGCTCAAGAAATCCCGGAGTATTCAGGAAATGCAAGGTACGTTTAAATATATCCAAAGCTTTTTTCGCATATTCTTTTTCACCTGTTGCTAATGCATACTCAGCCATTGCTATTGCAGCAAAACCTTCAGAAAACACATAACGGCGTTTACGCAAGGGCTTTCCGTCTTCTGTAACTTCAAAAAACATATGTCCGTCCGTATCAAAACAATGTGCTTCGATAAAATCAATACAACTTTTTGAGGCTGCCAGCCATTGAGGATTCTTTTCTATATTATTATATGCATATGCAGCTATAAATCCAAAACGTCCCTGAAACCAAACCGACTTGGTAGTATCCATCAAACTACCGTCACGATTAACGCATGTATACACCCCTCCATGTTCTCTATCTAACCCATACTTCATCCAAAACGGCATAATATTATTTATTATATCGTCTTTATATGATATAGCCCACTTACTCAAATATTCTGTTGTATTCATGCTATGCGTTTTTAAAATTTATTGCATCGGTCAAAAAAATGAATAGCTTCAAGTTCCGCTTTCATCTGCGCTTCTTCCTCATCTGTCATATTCTGAAACGGAGTACGGTTCTTGCCCAAATCAAGCCCTATCAACTTCATGATACGTTTTCCGCCGACAATATTCCCACGGAAATGACAAATCACGTTTATTACTTCTTGTGAGAAGTTTTGGCGTTCGCGAGCAGTTTCTATATCACCTGCCTCCCAAGCCTCAATAATACCGACCAATTCTTTACCGTTATAATTAGTTGTTCCTCCAATGCCACCTTGAGCGCCTCCCATAGCCAGACAAGGAAGAATTGTCTCATCCTGTCCATGCAGCATATCGAATTTTCCATTTTTATATAAACGACATTGGTTATATTCATACATACTCTCAAAAGTATATTTAATACCTGCAAAATTGGGAACACGACCGTCTATCGCTTCCAGTAGCTTAACCATTGGTAAAAAAGCACCATTGAACGCCGGAATATGATAATAATAGAAAGGCAGTTCGGGTGCCCCGGCTGCTATTTCTTCGATATATTTTACCAGTTCCTCAATACGGCCAATCTTCGGAAAAGGAGGAGCCATAGCACCAATCCCCCATGCGCCTATTTTTTGTGCATGCTCTGCCAACATACGGCTAGCCTTTACACAGCAGCTACCAACATGCACTATAACCTTAAAACCCTCAGGAGCAACAGAAACCCAACGTTCGGCCAATCGCATACGTTCTTCTTCTGTCAACATATAGCCTTCACCGGAAGAACCATTGATAAACACTCCTTGCAGTCCATTCTTTACCAGCATCTTAGCATATGCTTCAATTGGTTCTAAATTCACCTCACCATTCTCATAAAAAGGAGTAAACGGTGCGTCAATAAGTCCTTTAATTCGTTCCATTATTTTATTTTTTATAAAGTTATATATACTCTTAATCTACCATATTATCTGTCTTCGGCCTTAAGAAATAGATTTGAAGTACCAATGCCACAGCCACTACAATGCTCAACATTGCAAATCCCTGTCCCAAGCTTCCTCCATCCGTCCATTTCCCTAACACTTCTGTCACAGCAGCTCCGGCAAACACGCCGGTCATATTCATAATACCATAAGCCGTTGCACGATGTTTCGCCGATACAAACTGACATAAAATAGGCATATTATTAGCGTCAAATATTCCAAAGCCAATTCCGAAGAGTAAGCCTGCACCAATCACGCTAACAAAACTATGTCCAAAACCCAGCAGAAGTAAAGCCGGTATAGTCATTCCCAAACCGATAGCTCCGGTATAGACCCGTCCACGAATATTTTTTTGTACCCAACGGTCTGACAAAATGCCACCTAAAATAACGCCGATAAAAGAAGAAACTGCAATCGTTATGGTAGATATCGGGCCGGCTTCGGACATCGGAATATTCAAACTATCTGCAAATAAGGTCGGAAGCCAATTCTTTGTTGCCCACCCCGGAAGACTGGGAGCAGCAAAATAGAAAAGAATAATCCAAAATGCCCAGTTAGTAAACAGTAAGGAAAGCCCACTTATTATGGAAGGTTTCTTTTCTCCAGGAACATTATCTATTTTCTTGCTAGAAACATTATGAATAGGATTTTCTTTCAAAAATAATATGAGTACCAAAGAATAGACAATCCCCACGATACCAAACCAATGAAAAGTAGCCTGCCAGGAGAAAGCCGCAGCAGCCGTAGCTCCAAAACCACCAATAGCCTGCCCTACATATAAACCGGTCATGTGTACTCCCACCGCCAAAGAACGTGACTTCCCTTCGTGCCAGTCAGCAATTAACGACAAAGCCGAAGGAATATACAATGCTTCACTGACTCCCATTATAGCACGCAGCCAATAAAGTTCATGAAAATCATGGGCATACCCCATCAAGAAAGTGACAGCGGACCAAACAAAAAGACTACCGACAACTAGCCACTTACGATTTACCCTATCCGCTATAATCCCGGCAACGGGACTCATAAAACCATAGATCCACAAAAATATAGCCATTAAAGCCCCAAAAGCTTCTGCTTTATTCAGTTCTACAATATCTACTTTCATAGCTTCTTGCATAGTAGAAAGCATTTGGCGGTCCATATAATTAAGAAGTGCCACTATCCACAATAAACCGACTACTACCCAAGGATAAATACTTTTGTTTTTCATATAAAGCAATTTTTATGTTTCACTCGCATTAAATTATTGCAAACATAATACTATTTTTATTATAAGCCAAATATTTAATTAAATATTTTATTATATATTCGAGGATTACTAAATGGACTAGAGTCTATAACACTTTATGCATGAAAAAGGTAGTGCCTTCTGCTATGGACGACACTACCTTTTCCATATAAAAACAACAATAATTCAGAGCTTCACTTTGGCTATCAGTTTACGTATTTTACCACTACCAATAACCGGTGCATGAGGATCTTCCGGATATACAATCACAAACTGTCCCGGAAGCAAACTAACATAGGTAGTAGGACGATCTGAATACAGAGCACAATCTTCTTCTTTTGAATATGCCTTAGTCTCGTTTTGCAAATCTTCTAAAGCTTTCCAACCAATCATTTCCTCACCCTCCAACAAGATATGTACATCAATATAGTCATGATGCAATTCTAAAACCTGCTGATCAGAAGTTACGCACTCCGGATTCACATTATTAATAAATAGATGATCACCATCAACCTCAATACGCCCCAAATCGGCATGAAGCAAATCATGTGTTTTCACATAGTCAAACAAAGACTTAAACAAAGGGTGAAGTCCTTCAATCCGCTGACTATTTTGCAGATTAGATACAATCATATTTTTCCTTTCATTTATAATTAAACAATAATCGCACAAATATAAGTCTTATATTTAATATTCGGTTTATTATTAATAAAAATATTTATTATATTAAACCTGACACTCAAAAGCCCTTTATTATTATTTCCGACGAAAAAATATCAGAAATTGAGAATATAATAAATTCAAAGACAAGAAATCTCCATTAATAAATAAATTTATTATCTTTGCGAGAAAGAATAAAGAAGAACTAAGATGAAACAACATTTACTGAAAGAAATAGAAGTAGGGACTAAAAACGCTCTTCTTAAGAAGAAGATTATCACACATTATATATATAATGGTAGTTCAACTATTACGGATTTAGCCAAGGAGCTAGATCTTAGTGTCCCAACTGTCACAAAATTCATTAGTGAAATGTGTGAGGAGGGCTATATAAATGATTACGGCAAACTGGAAACGAGTGGAGGGCGCTATCCTAGCTTATACGGCCTAAATCCCGAATCAGGATACTTCATTGGAGTAGATATCAAGAAATTTGCAATTAACATAGGCCTGATCAACTTTAAAGGTGATATGGTAGAGTTAAAGATGAATATCCCTTTCAAATCAGAAAATACGTCGGAAGCACTTGAAGAATTATGTAAACTTATCTTGCAATTTATAAAGAAAGTAGATATTGATAATGATAAAATATTAAATATCAATATAAATGTTTCCGGCAGAGTCAATCCGGAATCCGGATATAGTTTCAGCCAGTTTAATTTCGAAGAAAGACCGCTGGCGGAGGTGTTGACTGAAAAAATCGGATTTCGAGTAACAATTGACAATGATACACGCGCCATGACATACGGAGAATATATGAAAGGGTGCGTAAAAGGAGAAAAAGATATTATTTTTGTAAATGTCAGCTGGGGGCTGGGTATCGGCATTATTATTGACGGGAAAATATATACCGGCAAATCGGGATTTTCCGGAGAATTCGGGCACACAAATGTTTTCGATAATGAAATCATCTGCCATTGTGGGAAAAAAGGTTGTCTGGAGACTGAAGCATCAGGCTCTGCTCTTCATCGAATATTAATAGAACGTATCCAGAACGGAGAAAGTTCAATTTTATCCAACAGGATTTTGTCAAAAGACAATGTTTTGACTTTAGATGAAATTATCGCTTCTGTAAATAAAGAAGATCTGCTTTGTATTGAAATCGTAGAAGAAATAGGCCAAAAACTAGGAAAACAGATTGCCGGATTAATTAATATCTTTAATCCGGAACTAGTTATAATAGGCGGAACCTTATCACTGACAGGCGACTATATTACCCAGCCTATCAAAACAGCAGTACGTAAATACTCGCTCAACCTGGTAAATAAGGATTCAGCTATTATGACCTCCAAATTAAAAGACAAAGCCGGTATTGTCGGAGCCTGTATGCTGGCACGCAGTAGAATGTTTGAAAGTTAAATTATTGTTTCAAGCTCTACAATAAAGGCTAATCTGAGAGATTTAAAATTTAAGGCTAAAAAATTGTCGGATTCTTTTTGTTTTCTCAAATAAAGCTGTAATTTTGCACGCCGTAAACGAGAGACAAACGCCGCTATAGCTCAGTTGGTAGAGCAACGCATTCGTAACGCGTAGGTCGCCAGTTCAAGTCTGGCTAGCGGCTCTTGATAATAAAGCGTTAACTATCATCATAGTTAACGCTTTTTTCATAATATTGAACTGCATCTGATGAAACGAAATCAAAACAGGAAATTATTCAAAAAGAAATCACGTTCTAATTATAAATTAGGATGTATTATCACTATTGTTATACTTATACCTGTTCTTTATGGTGTCTATTTGTATTGCCAACAGTTTAATACCCAAACGCAAAAAAGCAACGAACCACAAGTTAATACATCTTCTCAAATTCCTTCCGGCAGAAATTTGGAGATCCCTGTCTCATTAGCTCCCAAACAAGAGCAAATCATTCGACATACAGGATATACCGTTTCTTATAATAAAGATTTAAAACTTCCGAATTGGGTATCCTATGAACTTACCCGACAAGAAACCAAAGGAAAAGAAAAAAGAAGTAACCGTTTCATTGCCGATCCATTAGCAATAGGGACTATTGCAACAAATGCGGATTATACACGTTCAGGATATGATAAAGGACACATGGCACCGGCTGCAGATATGAAATGGAGTCCGAAAGCGATGAAAGAGTCGTTCTATTTTAGCAATATGTGCCCACAACATCCGCAATTAAATAGAAGAGGCTGGAAAAATCTGGAAGAAAAGATCCGGGACTGGGCTATTGCAGACAGCGCTGTCATCGTTATTTGCGGACCTATCATAGAAAGAGAATCGAAAACAATCGGAAAAAATAAAGTTGCAGTACCCCAACAGTTTTTCAAAGTAGTCCTCTCTCCTTTTGTCAAACCCATGCGAGCCATTGGTTTCTTATTCAATAATGAACAAGCAACAGATCCTCTTCACTCATATGTAGTTACTATAGACAGTATCGAACGACTTACACACATGGATTTCTTTGCAACTCTACCTGATGAAATTGAAAACAAAATAGAAGCTGAAGCCAATTATCACCAGTGGCCGAATTAACTATCTATTTGGTAAACAGCAAGTAACCCATATATCTTTTCTTATTAGTTCCACATGTGGCACTAATAAGAAATTGCAATTCAACCAAAACAATCTGCCGATCCGGCTCTTTAAATATAAAGAAAAACTAAATAAATTCTATTCCTTTTCAGCGATTCATCACAGAAAGAAATCACTCCTATCCAAATTCTTCCTATCTTTGGCACAGCAAAAAAATAACGTCTCATAAGATGAAGAAAAGAAAGATTTTATTGACAATTCTGGTCGGAGCCATTTTCCTATGCGCCATTGCAGGAGGCACTGTTTATTACTATCTGTTTGCTCCTCAGTTCCACCCCTCCAGAACCGTGTATATTTATGTAGATCGGGACGACACGGCCGACTCCATATTTAATAAAATAAAACGTTCAGGACATATAAAGAACTTCACCGGCTTCTATTGGATGTCTAAATACAAGAATTTCAATCAGAATATACATACCGGACGCTATGCTATTCGCCCGAATGACAATGTATACCATGTGTATAGCCGTTTCTCCAGAGGCTATCAAGAGCCTATGAATCTCACTATTGGAAGTGTACGGACTATAGACCGCCTTGCACGGAGTATAGGTAAACAACTTATGATAGATTCTATCGAAATAGCTCGTCAACTATTCGACTCTACCTTTCAGTCCAAGTTGGGATATGACAGTAAAACGATTCCATGTCTTTTTATTCCGGAAACTTACCAGGTATATTGGGATATGAGCGTAGACGATTTTTTTCAGCGCATGCAAAAAGAGCATGAACGCTTCTGGAATAACGAACGGCTAGCTCGGGCTACGGCAATCGGAATGACTCCGGAAGAAGTCTGCACACTCGCTTCGATCGTAGAAGAAGAGACCAATAATAATGAAGAAAAACCGTTGGTAGCAGGTCTCTATATCAACCGTTTACAAAAAGATATGCCTCTACAGGCAGATCCTACCATAAAATTCGCCTTGCAAGATTTCGCCTTAAGACGTATCACTAACGAGAATCTTAAAGTAAATTCACCGTATAATACTTATATAAATACCGGATTACCCCCCGGTCCCATCCGCATTCCTACTAAAAAAGGAATAGACAGCGTATTAAACTATACAAAACATAACTATATATATATGTGCGCGAAAGAAGATTTCTCAGGAACTCATAATTTTGCCTCCAATTATGCCGACCACATGGCAAATGCAAGAAAATACTGGAAAGCACTGAATGAAAGAAAGATTTTCAAGTAATTCTGTGATAAAACGAACTGAAAAGGCTATCTTTGCGCGATATAATAACAAACTGTGATCAACACTAATAAAAGAAATATATGAGCAAGCAACTCTTACTTGGCGACGAAGCCATTGCACAAGCTGCACTGGATGCCGGACTTTCAGGTGTTTACGCCTACCCCGGTACTCCTTCAACTGAGATTACGGAATATATTCAAATGGCCCCTATAACGACCGAACAGAATATACACAACCGTTGGTGTGCCAATGAAAAAACAGCGATGGAAGCTGCGTTGGGTATGTCTTTCGTAGGTAAACGGGCATTAGTTTGTATGAAGCACGTAGGTATGAATGTAGCTGCCGACTGTTTCGTCAACTCTGCCATCACAGGCGTGAAAGGCGGATTGATTGTGATAGCCGCAGACGACCCCAGTATGCACTCCTCGCAGAACGAACAGGACAGCCGTTTCTACGGAGACTTCTCACTGATACCGATGTACGAACCAAGCAATCAGCAGGAAGCGTATGATATGGTATACAGTGGTTTCGAATTCTCTGAAAAAGTAGGCGAACCGATCCTGATGCGTATGGTAACCCGCCTGGCACACTCCCGTTCAGGAGTAGAACGCAAAGAGCAAAAGCCGCAGAACAGCATCTCTTTCAGCGAAGATCCGCGTCAGTTCATCTTGTTGCCGGGAAATGCCCGCAAACGCTACAAAGTATTGCTTGCCCGCCAAGACGAATTTATCAAAGCTTCAGAAGAATCGCCCTATAATAAATATACAGACGGTCCTAACAAAAAGCTGGGAATCGTAGCTTGTGGTATCGGTTACAATTATCTGATGGAAAACTATCCGGAAGGTTGCGAATATCCGGTACTCAAGATCGGCCAATATCCATTGCCTAAAAAACAATTGCATCAATTGATCGAGTCTTGTGACGAAATCCTAGTTCTGGAAGACGGACAACCCTTTGTAGAAAAACAATTGAAAGGTTATCTGGGTATCGGCGTTAAAGTAAAAGGACGCCTCGACGGTACTCTGTCACAGGACGGAGAGTTAAATCCGGACTCTGTAGCCCGTGCCGTAGGTAAAGAGAATAAATCGGAATTCGGTATTCCTTCTGTTGTAGAAATGCGCCCGCCTGCACTTTGCGAAGGCTGCGGACACCGCGATATGTATATCACGCTGACCGAAGTTCTGAAAGAAGAATATCCATCTCATAAAGTATTCAGCGATATCGGCTGTTATACATTAGGTGCAAATGCTCCTTTCAATGCAATTAATTCATGCGTGGATATGGGTGCTTCCATTACGATGGCAAAAGGTGCCGCTGACGGAGGTCTTTTCCCGGCCGTAGCTGTCATCGGCGACTCAACGTTCACCCATTCCGGAATGACCGGACTATTAGATTGCGTGAACGAGAACGCCAGTGTAACCATCGTCATCTCCGACAATGAAACCACCGCCATGACAGGTGGACAGGATTCTGCCGGAACTGGACGCATCGAAGCGATCTGTGCAGGTATCGGAGTAGATCCGGCCCATATCCGTGTAGTTACTCCATTGAAGAAAAACTATGAGGAAATGAAGCAAATCATTCGCGAAGAAATAGAATATCGTGGTGTATCTGTCATTATCCCACGCAGAGAGTGTATCCAGACATTAGCACGCAAAAAAAGAAGTAAGTAAGCCATGAAAAAAGATATTATATTATCAGGAGTAGGTGGACAGGGTATTCTGTCTATCGCCACAGTAATCGGCAAGGCCGCCTTAAAAGAGGGTCTGTACATGAAACAGGCAGAAGTACACGGAATGAGTCAGCGCGGTGGAGATGTTCAATCCAATCTCCGTATTAGCGACCAACCGATTGCTTCGGATTTAATTCCTTCCGGAAAATGTGATCTCATCATTTCACTGGAGCCAATGGAAGGGTTGCGTTATCTCCCCTATCTCAGCCCCGAAGGCTGGTTGGTTACCAATGAAACTCCGTTTGTCAACATTCCCAATTATCCGGAGGAAGATAAAGTAATGGCAGAAATCAACAAACTGCCACATAAGATTGTGTTGAACGTTGACAAAGTAGCCAAAGAAGTAGGTTCCGCCCGCGTTGCCAACATTGTCTTACTGGGAGCAACAATTCCATTCCTCGGCATTGATTACGAGAAAGTGCAAGACAGCATTCGTGAAATCTTTCTGCGCAAAGGAGAAGCAATTGTAGAAATGAATCTTAAAGCATTGGCTGCCGGCAAGGAAATTGCAGAAAAACTAATGTAATAATTGTCACTACCATGAATACACAGTACTGGGAAGAAGAAATAGAAACCATGAGCCGCGAGAAGTTGCAGGAACTGCAACTTCAACGGCTCAAGAAAACAATCAACATAGCCGCTAACGCACCTTATTATAAGGAAGTTTTTAGCAAGCATAACATTACTGCTGACAATATACAGTCCTTGGATGATATCCGTAAAATTCCTTTTACTACAAAAGCAGATATGCGCGCTAACTATCCTTTTGGGTTAGTAGCCGGTGATATGCAGAATGACGGTGTACGTATCCACTCTTCCAGTGGTACAACCGGAAATCCAACCGTCATTGTTCATTCACAGCACGATCTTGATTCGTGGGCTAATTTGGTAGCCCGCTGTCTATATACCGTAGGAATTCGTAAAACAGATGTCTTCCAGAACAGTTCAGGATATGGTATGTTCACAGGCGGACTAGGTTTCCAATATGGCGCCGAACGACTCGGATGTCTAACAGTCCCTGCGGCAGCCGGAAATAGCAAACGCCAGATCAAGTTCATCAACGACTTCAAGACTACTGCCCTGCATGCAATCCCCAGCTATGCAATCCGCCTGGCTGAAGTCTTTCAAGAAGAAGGACTCGACCCCAAGGGAACAACATTGAAAACACTCGTTATCGGCGCCGAACCCCACACTGATGAACAGCGTCGTAAAATAGAACGAATGTTAGGTGTGAAAGCATACAATAGTTTCGGCATGACAGAGATGAACGGTCCCGGTGTCGCTTTCGAATGCCAAGAACAAAACGGAATGCACTTTTGGGAAGATTGCTACCTGGTAGAAATCATTGACCCCGAAACCTGCGAGCCTGTCCCTGAAGGAGAAATCGGCGAACTGGTACTTACAACCCTTGATCGTGAGATGATGCCATTAATTCGCTATCGCACACGGGATTTAACGCGGATTCTTCCCGGCAAGTGTCCGTGCGGCCGTACACACATTCGTATCGACCGTATCAAAGGACGTAGTGACGATATGTTTATCATTAAGGGAGTTAATATCTTCCCGATGCAAGTCGAGAAAATTCTGGTACGGTTCCCCGAATTAGGTAGCAATTATCTGATTACGCTCGAAACCGTAAACAATCAGGATGAAATGATTGTCGAAGTTGAACTAAGTGATCTTTCGACAGATAACTATATAGAACTGGAAAAAATCCGCAAGGATATTACCCGTCAGTTGAAAGACGAAATACTAGTGACGCCCAAAGTGAAACTAGTGAAAAAGGGCTCCCTTCCGCAAAGTGAAGGAAAAGCCGTCCGGGTGAAAGACTTAAGAGACAATAAGTAACTATTTAAACTGTATATGTGCTAATATACCACTACCGCTTTCTTTATCATGCGGAATGGAATATTAGCACATTATTAATTAACATCATATATAGTATGCAATTACTTAAAAAAAGAATCCTGCAAGACGGAAAATGCTACGAAGGAGGTATCCTTAAAGTAGACGGTTTCATCAATCATCAAATGGACCCCGTCCTGATGAAATCAATCGGGGTTGAGTTTGTCCGCCGTTTTGCAGCTACAAACGTAAATAAAATCATGACAATTGAAGCCAGCGGTATCGCCCCGGCTATTATGACAGGTTATCTAATGGACTTGCCAGTCGTGTTTGCCAAGAAGAAATCACCCAAAACAATCCAGAATGCATTAAGCACAATTGTACATTCATTCACTAAAGACCGTGATTATGAAGTCGTTATCAGTTCTGATTTTCTCACTCCCGATGACAATGTTCTCTTCGTAGATGACTTCCTCGCATACGGGAACGCTGCATTGGGTATTCTCGACCTCATCAAACAATCCGGAGCAAATCTAGTAGGAATGGGCTTTATTATCGAAAAAGCCTTTCAAAACGGCCGTAAAGTACTGGAAGAACAAGGCGTTAGAGTAGAAAGCCTGGCTATCATCGAGGACTTGTCAAACTGTTGCATTAAAATCAAAGACGAATAGATTTATCAGGGTTAAAATATTGCCCTTTGTTTCTCGTTCTTTTCCCATATTGCACCGCTTGCTGAGGGCAAACGTGATAACACGCCAAGCAAGAGGTGCAATTCTTTCCCCAAACAGGTATCCCCTTCTGAAGTTTCACATTATCTACCGGACAAACCTTCTCGCAACGCTTACATGAGATACAACTATCTGTTGCATAAAAATGTTTAGGAGACATTTGAAAACGATTAAACAAAGGATTTATAATTCTCGTTTTTAGAAAAGGCAGGCTTCCTTCGTGACAAGAAAAAATCTTCTCTCTCCTGCTTATCAATGCATTTATTTCAGTAAGCCGTGGAACTGCATTTGCCAACTTAATCCTCTCCAACTCCTTAGTATCCACATCAAAACCGGGAAGCAACACATAATTATTGGGCATAGTAACAGAAAAACCGGCATGACACAGCCACCCCTTATCATTCAACGCTTTCACCAACACTTGTTGAGTAAGTCCCGTATCATCCCCACAAGAACAAACAAAAAACAAATACTGATTCTGGTATTCTTTCAAAGAAATTCGATTGATAAAGCGCAGTACAATTTCAGGAGGAGCCCATGAGTAAATCGGAAACACAAAACCAATCTTTTCATCTTTCTGCAAATCGAACTCCAGCGCCTCATTTTTCAACGCCTCAGGGATAAAGACCAAATCTTCATTTTGTCCTTTAGAGAGCTGATTTGCAATCCATTCAGAGTTACCTGTACCGGAGAAATAAAATATCATAGGAGAGTATATAAAAAAGCCGTACCGACGATGTGATGAAACTCTGATAGAACAAGATTTGAGTGCCCGTCCCCTTTGTAATCCACCGGCTTAAAGCTGTCCCGAAGGATGTGGCCCGCCATTGAAGA